>ERZ761603.669-NODE-669-length-27939-cov-15.806556_pt1 | contig 27939 bp, 19 predicted proteins | sample MGYA00511879_ERZ761603 | MGnify/ENA primary metagenome ERZ761603 (study PRJEB28899, sample SAMN02850040) | bioreactor sludge metagenome | biome: EBPR Sludge; feature: EBPR Bioreactor; material: flocular biomat | place: Australia: Thorneside Wastwater Treatment... | reverse complement strand
GGCGGCGCGGCGCCGATTGCGCGCCGCGCCAGCGTCACGTGCGGCCGGAAGCGACGCGCTTCGACCGGCAGGGCCAGCGCGTGCAGTGCGCATGCAAGCCGGTTGTGCAAGTCGCTCAGCGCTTCCGGCAACGTCACCGCGCTGAGAACCGCAATCCCATTCGGCCAGATTTGGGGGTGCGTGAGCCGGAGGCTGAAAGGCGTCAGCGGGACCACCAGGCCGGCAGCGATTTCTCCTACACGCTTGCGATCGACGGAGCCGATGAAATGCAGCGTCAAGTGCAGGCGCTCATCGCACACCAGTGACGTGCTGCGCGGCCAGCCCCAGTCCTTGCGATGGCGGACCAGTCGCGTGCGCTGCTCGTGATTCGGCCACAAGGCGAGAAAAAGGCGTGCGGGAGTCGAGGGTGCCGGTGACGACGGGGGGGCCAGTATCTGGCGGCGAGAATCTTTTTCCATCGGCACACCCTAACATACTGGGCAGTCACGCTTGTGCTTTGGGCGCAAGCGTGACTGCGATTACGGCGAAATCGAGAAGTCTCTGGCACGCAGTTCCCGCACCCTGCGTGGGCGGCCGTCGGTCCCTTTTGAGTTCGGCATGAGGCTCGGATCAACGCTATTCTCGGTGTCGGACAGCGCGCACCTCGCACTTCTCGGACAACGCGAACCCCTTGTCCTGCTCGGTAATTCAGGCGACCTTCACCGCACATCCCCGGCGAAGTACGCCGTCGCTTTATTGGAATTTCGTTCTCCCGCTTGAGCCGGAGGTTCTCGGCGCGACGCGTTGACCCCATTACGCAAGGTCTGGTCGCTCAGCCCGCGTTCCTGGCTAACCGTGCCTGTCTGACAAAAGTGACATCAATTTCATGTCACCCTTGGCAGACGCACTTTCGGGGGAAGCTCACCGCCTTTGTACGGCACGCGCTCTCAGACCAGTACCTCGACACACGGTGGGTGTCCAAGAAACGCTTGTGGGCTGGCGGTCATGCCATAGGCGCCAGATTGGTAGATCACCACCAGATCACCGACCTCTGCGGCGGCCAGTTCCATGCGTTCGGCGAGCAAATCCAGTGGCGTACACAGCGGACCAACGACGGTGACGGTTTCATGATGCTCGGCGGCCATCCGGTTGCCGATGACAACAGGGTAGTTCTTGCGGATCACCTGACCGAAGTTGCCGGAGGCCGACAGATGGTGATGCAGGCCGCCGTCGGTTACGAGGAAAGTCTGACCGCGCGAAATCTTACGGTCGACGACGCGAGCGACATAGAGGCCGCTCTCTCCGACCAAGTAGCGTCCGAGTTCAACGACGAGTTCGGCAGCCGGTAATTCGACCGAAGCACGGTCGACGAGGGTGGCGAGGTTGGCGCCGATCGGCGCCAGGTCGAGCGCTTGCTCGCCCGGGAAGTAGGGGATGCCGAAGCCGCCGCCGAGGTTGAGGAAACGCACGGTGGCTGGTGCGGAACGGGCCAGGCGGAGCGCGAGTTCAAAGCTTTTGAGCTGCGCTTCGACGATCGCCTCGGGCTTCAGATTCTGTGAGCCGGCGAACAGGTGGAAGCCCTCGAAAGCGAGACCAGCGCGGCCGATGGCGGTGAGCAGTTCCGGTACTTGCTCGGCGTCTACGCCAAACTGCTTGGCCCCGCCACCCATTTTCATGCCCGAACTCTTCAGCTCGAAGTCCGGGTTGACGCGCACGGCGACGCGCGCCGGGTAGCCAGTCTGCGCGCTGAGCTCAGTCAGTTCGGCCACTTCACGAAACGACTCGATATTGATCAGGATGCCGGCAGCGATCGCCTGCTGCAGTTCGCTGCGTCGCTTGCCGGGACCGGCGAAACTGATTTCGTGCGGATTCGCTCCGGCGTCGAGGGCGACTCGCAGTTCGCCGGCTGAGGCGACATCAATGCCGTCGACGAGTCGCGCCAAGTGGCAGACCAACGCCGGCATCGGATTGGCCTTCATCGCGTAATGCAGTTTGGTCGCCGGTGGCAGGGTGGCTCGCAATTCATCGACGCGGCGCGTGAGCAGGTGGCGATCGTAGGCATAGAAGGGCGTCCGGCCGACACGGGCTGCGAGTTGTGAAAGGGGCATGCCGCCGACGAGGAGTTCGCCATCACTGACGGCGAACTGGTGCATCGGCGCATGGCGTGGGAGCGCGCGTACGAACGTGTTCATGTCATCCCCTCCGTGTCACCCGCAGCTTGAATAGGGGCGTTGGCAAGTGCTTGGTGGTCGGCGAGGAACTCGCTTTTCAGGACCTTGCGGTCAATCTTGCCGTTGGGATTGCGTGGCAGGGGACCCGCGCGCACGACGATGCCGGCTGGCACCATGTAGGCCGGCATTCGCGCCCGGCACTCGGCGAGCAGGGCGCTGACATCAAGTTGAGCACCAGCCGGCGGTGTGGCGATGATCTGGATCGTCTGTCCAAGCTTGGCGTGGTCAACGCCGAAAGCGACGCACTCGCCGACGAGTCGCGTCGCGTAAAGGATCTCTTCGACTTCGGTCGGACTGACGCGGTAACCCGAGGTCTTCATCATTTCGTCGCGGCGACCGATGAAGTAGAGGAAGCCGTCTGCGTCCCGGTGCACCGTATCGCCGGAGAAAACGGCTATTTCAGGCAGGACGAGGCCGGCATCACGGCCCGGAACATGCGCCGGCAGCGGCTTGTAGCGTTCCGCGGTTTTCTCCGGGTCGTTCCAGTAACCCATGCCGACAAGTGCGCCACGGTGGACCAACTCACCCGGTTCATTGGTGGCGCACGGCGTGCCGTCTTCCCGTAGAACCAGGATCTCGGCGTTGGGAATGGCCTTGCCGATCGAGTCGGGGCGTCGGTCGACTTCCTCTGGCGGCAGATAGGTAGAGCGGAACGCTTCAGTGAGGCCGTACATCAGGTAGGGCCTGCTGTACGGGACACGCGTCCGGAGCGCCGCCAGCGTTTCTCGCGGCATGCGTCCACCGGTATTCGCGAAGTACCGCAGGTGCTCGTTGATGGCGGTAGGCCAGGCGAGCTCCGAGAGCTGGATGTAGAGCGGAGGGACGGCGGTCAGCCCGGTGACCTGCTCGCGTGCCAGTGCCTTGAGGACATCCTGTGGTAGCAGATAGTTGAGCAGCACAACGCGCGCGCCGCTATGAAAAGCGGTCGTCAGCTGGCTGAAGCCGGCGTCGAAAGACAGCGGCAGCGCCGCCAGCAGGGTGTCTGCGGCGCAGTTTTCGAGATAGCTGGCGACGCTCTTGGCGCCGGCTACCATGTTGCGATGAGAGAGAACGACGCCCTTCGGCTTGCCGGTACTGCCCGAGGTGTAGAGGATGGCAGCCATGTCAACGTCAATGACGCGGTGGCCCGCCGGCCCGCCGGTCTGCCGCAGGTCGTCCCAGCGCAGACAGGCGACCGGTCCCACGTGGGCAGCCGGCAAGGTGTCGGCGTTGACAAGAACGATGTGCCGCAAGTCGTGGCAGACGGGGAGCGCGTCCGCCAGCAGGGCCAGACGCTCGCTCGAGGTGACCAGCGCCCGCACATTGCAGTCACGCAGAATGTAGCTGACCTGTTCGGGTTTGAGCAGGGGGTTGAGGGGGACGAAAACGCAGCCGGCGGCAGCGCTGCCGAAACTGGCGATGACCGTCTCAAAGCGTTTCTCGAGATAGATGGCGATCCGTTCGCCACGTTGCAGGCCCAGTTGAGTGACGCCGGCGACGAAGTCCTCGACTGCTCGCTGCAAAGCGCCGTAGCTGAGTGACTGCCGGCCGTAAGTCAGCGCGACGGCTTCCGGGGTGCGGGCGGCGGAACGGGAAATCAGTTCGGGGAGGAGGCTGGCATCGGTCATGGGTCGGCTGCGAACAGTGGATCGGTGATCAGAATCAATCGTAGCGACAAGCGTCGCGACGGGTATGAGTTTGTTCTTCTGAGTTGGCGCTCAAGGACGGGATAGCGACGTGTCTGCTGCTTGGCCCTGCAACCATTGCTCAAGCATCGTCAGGATCCACACCATTTCTCCGTAGTAGCCTGGATGCTCGGGAAGATACTCGCAGAGCAGCTGGTCGATGAAGTCTGAACGCACGATGCCGCGTGCCCCCAGGCTATGCAGCGAGTCCGCGGCGAGGCGCTTGAGGGCCGGGTTACGCGTGGCCCACACGCCAAAAGGCAAGCCGAAGCCTTTCTTCTTCTTGGTAATGACTTCGTCCGGCAGGAAGCCGCGCAGCGCTTCCTTGAAGAACCAGCGCAGTTTGAAGCGACGCAGCTTCCAATGCGGTGGCAAGGCCATCGAGAAATCAGTGATCGCGTCGGACAAAAGAGGGTAGCCGACGGCGATCCCGGCCATCTGGGTCGCACCGCGGACCTTCGGCAAGTCGCTGTCGGCCAGCGTGTAGCGCCAGTCATAAGCGAGCATGCGGTTAATCAGGCTGTTCGCGGTGCATTCATTCCACGTTGCCTGCATGTGCTGCGTCGGCTCATGGGTGTCGATCTGCTCGAGAAAGGCTGGTGTCAGTACCTTGAGCGGATCGAGCTGGGTGAGCAGATTGTGCGCTTGCAGGCGCTCCGGCATCGGCACCCGCGCATGGCGGACATAGCCGGTCGCCTGCCGCAGGCCGGGAATCCGTCGCAGAGGACTGTGGTCCCGGCATAGCGGCTCGACGAGCTGCCGGGCGGCGCCCGGCAACAGTTGGTAGAAGTCGAAGAAGCGCTGCAGGGCGTAGCGTGAATTGCCACCAAACAGCTCGTCACCGCCGTCGCCGGCAAGCATCTTGCTGCAGCCGTCGGCCTGCGCCAGCTTGCCGCAATAATACGCGGGAAGTGCGGACGAGTTGCCGAACGGTTGATCGTGGTGCCGGGCGACGGCAGGGATGCTTGCCAGGAGGTCGTCCGGAGTGACGTAGTATTCGTGGTGTTCGCAGGCAAAATGCCGGGCCGCAATGCGCGCGTACTCCATTTCGTCGTAACCCTCGGCATCGAAGCCGATCGAGTAGCACGGTGCAGGCCCGCCCGTCGCCTCACGCAACATGCCGGCGACCGTCGAACTGTCGGTGCCTCCGGAGAGAAAGGCGCCGACGCGTTGATGACCGTGAACCTGGCGAGCGACACTATCGCGCACCAACTGGCGGAAGGTGTCGCGCGCGGTGACGAAAGGCTCGCGATGCTGTTCGTCGAAGCGCAAGGGCCAGTGCCGCAACTCGCGCGCGCCGCCACGGTCGATCAGGATAGCGTGTGCCGCTGGCAGTCGGCGAACGTCACGAAAGATCGTTCGTGGCGCGGGGATCATGTGGAAATAGAGGTAGTCGAAGATCGCCTGTGGATCGAGTTCATCGCTGCGACCTTGAACACAGTCCGCGCGGTCGGCGAAGGCGAGCGTCAGGCCGTCCGTGCGGTAGCAGAGGGTCTCGACGGCGAAGCGATCAACGGCGAGGAAGACGCAGGCACGCGCGGCGTCGATGATGACCAGGGCGTAAGTGCCACCGAGTCGGCGTGCCATGTCGACGCCGCTGCTGTGCCAGGCGCGCAGGAGGGTCGCCGCGTTGCCGGCGGTGTCGCCGGCGAGCACGGGGGATCCGATGACGGCACAAAGGGCATCTGCGTCGCGCGCTAGGTCATCGGCGCGCAGTGCACTGGAGGCCAGCAAACGGCACGCCCGGTCACCCTGAAAAAAGTCGGACAGCGCGAGCTGGCCGGCGAGTCGGGCTTTCGCTTTCATAACGTTTTTGAGATTGGCAGTAGCTTGAACACGATAGGCGACACAGTGAGTGAGGGCAGGGTAGGTCACTGAATCCTGACGCTTAAGCAGGAGCTGAGCGCGCGGTTCGTCGGCAAGTTACCGAGTCGCTTGACTGTGGGTGACGGACTCAAGAGGGTTGCATGCTACGCTAAACCGGCGACCCTTGCTGTGCGGGATTTCACTGGCCACGGGGGGCGGTCGCCATGGTCTCTCTTGCTGTTCCTACGAGGCCACAGCACGGTGCAGCGCATCAGCGCGGATCAGGTCGGCGAGGAAGTTGCGTTGGCGGGGAAGGCGCCAGCGGTCAGAAAACGTTCGAACTCATTTGCCGCCAGCGGCCGACTGAAGAGGAATCCTTGCATTTCGTCACAGCATAGCTCGCTCAGCATGTCGCGCTGGCGCTCGGTTTCGACACCCTCGGCCAGGGTACGCAAGCCGAAGCTGCGGGCGATGCAGGCAACGGCGTTGATGATGGCTGATGAGCCATGGTTCGTCGGGTGCAGATCGCGGACGAAGGACTGGTCAATCTTGATGCTGTTGATCGGGAAGCGTCGCAGGTAGTTGAGCGATGAATAGCGTGTACCGAAATCATCAATCGACACCCGCAGCCCGTGGCTTCGTAGCTGCTGAACCAGATTGATGTTCTTCTCCGCGTCCCGCATCAGCAGATTCTCGGTGATCTCGATCTCAAGGGCTGCGGCTGGTACGGCGTGAGTCTCCAGGCAACGCAGGACGCGTTCTGGCAGATCACTGTGCTCAAAGTCTTTCGGAGAGAGGTTGATGGCCAGTTGCAGGTTGGTGAAGCCTTGTTTGCGCCAGGCGGCCAGTTGCCGGACCGCGTTATCAATGACCCAGTTGCTGATGTCGACGATCAGCCCGGTTTCCTCAGCCAGCGGAATGAAGACGTCAGGGCCCATCAGCCCATGACGTGGGTGGCGCCAGCGAATCAGCGCCTCCATTCCGATCGTCACTCGCCGGCTATAGCTGATCTGTGGCTGGTAGTAAAGTTCGAACGCGTCACTGCTGACGAGCGCTGCGCGCAGCTCGCTTTCGAGCGTGATGCGCGTGCTCAGGCCGCTATGCATGTCGCGGGTATATTGAAGGGCCCCGTTCTTGCCGCGCCCCTTGATCTGGTACATCGCAATGTCGGCGTTACGCAGCAGTGCGTCCGCAGTATCGCCACTGTCCGGGTACAGAGAAATGCCGATGCTGGCGGTCGTGAAGAAGTCGACGCCGGCGATCTTGAAGGGGCGCTTGAGCTCGGCCAGAACTTTGGCCGCAATCACGTCCGCGTCGTCGCCGCTGTTGAGGTCCGGGAGGAGAACCGTAAACTCATCGCCGCCCTGTCTCGCCAGCGTGTCTCCCGAGCGCAGACAACTGCGCGCGCGCTGGGCAAAGCCTTTCAGCAATTCGTCGCCCTCGTGGTGTCCGTACGTGTCGTTAACCAGCTTGAAGCGGTCAATGTCGATGAACATCACCCCTAGCCGTTTACCTTTCCGTTTCGCCTGCGTCAGCGCCACCGTCAGTCGATCCTTGAACAGGATCCGGTTGGGAAGGCCGGTAAGGATGTCGTGAAACGCCTGAAAAGCGATCGTTTCTTCAGCTTTTTTGCGGTCGGTGATGTCGCGGGCAACGCCCGAAGTCCCCATGAACTGCAAACTGGCGGGGCCCTCGCGCCGGGTGTATAAACCCTGCGCACTGAGAATGGCGACAATCGTCCGGTTCTCGAAATGCCGGACTCGCTGCGTTTTGGTCTGTAGTCTGATCTCGACGTTGGTGCTGGCGCGATCACCGATTCGCCTTTCGTTGAAGGCGAAGCGGGCATGTTCGTGATCGTCGGGATGGACGATCACCGAGTAGTGCTGACCCAGCAATTCGTCGCGCGTATAGCCGAGCAGGGCGTGCACGCGTTCGTTGACGAAGACGAAGTGGCCGCTGGAGTCGAGGGTGTAAATAATGTCCGGTGACTGGTCGACCAGAAAGCGGTGCAGCCGTTCGGAATGTTCGATTCGAATCGTCATCAGCGCGTGTTCGCGTTCGATGCGACGGCGATGCAGGGCACGGTCGACGGTATCGATCAGTTCCTGCGGCTCGGCATGCTTGCGCACGAACTCCAGCGCTCCATGGCGTAGCGCGCGGATCGCCGAGTCGATCGACTCGTCACCGCTGAAGACGATGACCGCCGTCGGGATCTGCTTGGCGACCATCCATTCCATGATCTCCAGTCCACTGAGGTCCGGCAGATTGAGATCGAGGACGAGCACGTCGACATCGCGGTGCTCGAGGCGGCGTAGCGCATTGCGCCCGGTTCCGCAGTCCTCGATCCGGCGTCCATTGGCCGCCAGAAGCTGTCGATAGGCGGTACGTATTCTTTCCTCGTCGTCGACGATCAGCAGTGTTGCCTCGTCAGGGGTCGTTTCCGTAAGGCACGGCAAGAAGTCGACGTTCGGTATGCCCTTCATCGTTGCTCCTGATGACCCATGTCCGGCTTTGCAATCACCTTCCTGCCAAGGCGCGTTTCGTACACATCATGCCGACTTGGCTGCCCGGGTGTCGGCAGCAGGAGAGAGATCATCGTTCCCTCACCCGCCTTGCTGCGGCAAGTGATCGGGATGTGCAGGCGAGTTGCCAGACTGCCGACGATCGACAGACCCATGCCGCGGGCGCCGCCGATGCGAACATCATTGGGGCGGTGCAAAGCGTTGATCGCCGCTTCGCTCATTCCTGGGCCGTTGTCCTCCAACCTGATCTCCGCATAGCGGTGGCCTTGGGCGAAGACATCATCGGTCAGCAAAACCTTGAGTCGCTGACCCCGGGAAAGTGCCTCGGACGCATTCTTCCACAGATTGACGACAATCTGTTTCAGACTGTCGCGATCACAGGCGACGCGGAGGGAAGGCAGCTCGACCCGTGCCTCGAGCACGATGCCGTGCGCATCAAACAGCGGTTCCTGGTAGAGCAGCAGCAGTTCGCGCAGGAGTTCGCACACGTCCACCGTCTGCTCGTCGCTTGCCGCCGCGGGGACTTCGCCGATGCGTCGTATCAAGCCCGCGACGCGGTCAATTTCCTCACTGAGAATAGTCAGCTCATGGCGGACGTCAGCGCCCTCCGGCAGCTTGCCGTCGAGTATCTTCAGATAACCCTTGATGATCGTCAGCGGATTGCTGGCTTCATGGACGATGCGCCGCGCCTGGCGAGTAAACCGCGCCGAGGCATCTGCCTCCGCGCGCTGGCGTATGTCTACTGCCGCTCGCCAGTTGTCCAGGCTAAGCCCGGAAATTCGCCCGAAATCCTCTAGACAGGACAGACGAGGCGAGAGCCGAGCGTACTGTTCGGCGCTGATTCCGGCGACGATGGTGCCCACGGTACGTCCGTTGCCCAGCATGGGAATGCAGAGCAAGCCATTGCTCGACAACGCCCGGGCAAACTGCAGGTCGATCAGCGATTGTGGCGGTGCTGGCAGCCGGTCATACGAAGAGCGGATCTTGCCGTTCAGCGCTGCAGTCGCCACAAGACAGTTCCGAGCCTGCGGCAGGATTTTGATCTGCGAAAAGATCGGGGCTTGCGCGGAGACCGATCTGCCTGACAGGTGGCCGTCGACTGGGTCGCTGACCAGGAAGGCGACGCTGTTCAGTTCGAACAAAATGCGTGCGGCTTCGCGCAAGGCGAGGATCACCTCCCCGTCGCCGGTGAGAGCGAAGAGATCCTGTTGCAAGGGTTGCATCATGGCCTGATTGCCGATGCGTTGGGCGATGCGCACATGGGCATCGTCGCCTTCGCGGCGCTTGCCCCTGGCCAGCACACGCGGCAGTCCGGGGGGGCCGGCGTGGGCTGAGCGATCCGGAGGCGTCATGCCGATCGCGTCGGCAATGACGCACATGCGCTGCTCGGCTTGGTCGCGCAGCGCCCGCAGGCCCACTTTGCCAGCGCTGGACAGTATCTCTGTTGCAAGGGCTTCCAGCGCTTCCGGCGGCTCATCGCAGGAACTCAATTCGTGAGCCAGCCAGACGATCTGTGGCAGCTGCGCGGCGGTGACGATTTGTTCATACGACAAATGGTGAAAAAGAATGCCGTCCGCGAACGCCGAGTCCAGTTGCCACTGGTCAGCCAGCCAGGTGCCAATCTCGCCGTGATGGACACCGAATTGCTCGCTTTCGAGTTCTGCCAGCGCTGCCTCGCTGCTGCACGAGGCCAACAGGGCCAGATAGGGCTCGCCGAGGGCCGAGAGCAGAAGGAGTTCCCCGACATCGTGCAGCAGACCCGCTAGGTAAGCTTCGTCAGGGCGGGAGTAGCCACTGCTTGCGGCAAGGCTTCGGGAGAGCTCGGCAATCAGCAGTGAATGGGTCCAGAAAGCCGAGAGATCCACGACCCGGGTCGCGGTGCGCTCGTCAAACAAGCTCTGGACCGACAGGCAAGTGGCAATCGAACGGACGAGGCGAGTGCCGAGAGCCATCAGGCAGTTCTCGATGCTGCGCAACTGCTGCCCTCGTCGGATGGCCGGCGAGTTGGCCGCAGTCAGGACACGAGTACACAAACCAGGGTCTTGTTCGACCAGGCGCGCCAGTTCCGACATCGTCGTGTCATCGTCCTCGACCATCTGCAACAAGCGCAGCAGAACCTGCGGCGGCGAGGGCGCACGACCGGAGGCGATGGCTTGGCGGATGGGGTCAGGTAGCCTATACACGGTGATTCTTGGCGAGCAGCCCATTCATCGCATTAATGGGGGTAGGCGAAGCATCGGTGCCAAGGGCGTCAGCGGCAAGACGATCAAAGCGGCCGGTGTCTGGCGCGTACCGCTTCGCTGCCGCTCGCTTCGACGCCTGCCCTGACTTCTTCCAGGATCACCGAAAAGAGTGCACGCAGAGGCAACCTCATTTCTTCGCTCGTGCGGTCAACCGACATCATCAGCGGCAGTCGGGTTCCTCGGTGCTCCACTGCGCCGCCGATCTGCTCCAGGCTGAAGCCGCCACGGGAGAGAATGGCGGCGAGGCGAGGCTCTGTGAGCACGAAGAGCGTTGTCACACCGTACAGGGAGGCGAGAGCGATGATTGCCAGATAAACAGCCAGTGCGAGGTAGGGCTGGCGTGGTTGCTGCTCGCTACCGAAATCGGCATCGGAGATCGAAATGGGTTTGCTGTTTTCGCCGTGGCGTCTGCGATAGCTGCCGATCACTGCCAAGCGAGAGATCTCGGCGATGCGCGGACGATCCAGATGCATGGGATCAACGATCGACCGATCGAGGGTGGACTTGCAGGAGACCTCGAAGGGGAGTGGTGCCAGCGGCCGTTCGGGGTCAACCAGCACCAAGCGCGCGCAGCCAACGTAGGCACCGGTGGTCGCCGACTGCACGAGGCAGTGTACCGACTGCTGGTCGAAGGCGTCGGTCTCCATGCCATCCTCGCGCATGGGCTCGAAACCGAGCTCGCGACAATAGACTTCGTGGCGTATGCGGTAGTTCTCGGCGCGCAAGGCGGCGCTCAGGGCCGGCACTACTTTGAAGAAGCGCTGGTAGCCCTGACTCGTCGCCAGTTCGGTCAGATTCGGATAAAACATTGACCACCCTCTGTCTGCACACCGGCGCCGGTACCGGACACAGTTCCCGCTTTGCATGGTACTACGAAGTCTGCTGGATTATGTATCACGTAGCGACGGCAATGTGATCGTCTACGCGTTTTTGCGCCTTGATGAACGTCGCCCCGGCCCGCGTCAATCGAGTTTTTTCAGGTATTCCTTGGTGAAGACCTTGTCCGGGAGATCGCGCAGCTTCATGCCTGCATATTCAAGTACCGATTGTTCGCCTCCGCGCAAGGCGTCTTCCATGATCAGCCGCGTCGGCCGCTTGCGACCCTCCAAGGTTTTGAAATTGTCATACTTGCAGGTTTTCAGCAGGCGGTTGGAGAGTGAGTAGAACTCTGCCTTGTAGGGCCAATAGTCTTTCTGGCGCACCCAGTAGACCACGCGCTGGTAGGTGACACCGCGGTCGATCCCGGTCAATTCCAGTACATGGTAATCGTCGTTGCCGATTTTTTCGCTGCGCAGTATCTTTGGGTTGTAGTCGGTAGCGAAGTTGGCTCGCGCCAGATCACCATTCGCGACCTGGCCCGTCAGCCGCTGGGACAGGGCGAGGCGAATCGGCTGCGAAACGTCGGGCATGAAAACCCACAAGTCGCGGCCTTTCATGAGCAGAATTTGACCCCGTTCCGACGCCGGTTCGGTGACCATGACCACGCTGTTGCTGCTACCCTTGGCCAGCACGCGATATTTGCGGACGTCAGCTTCCTGTCCAGAGGTTGAAGTCGTGATCGTGACGTCGACCTGGAAGCCTTCAGCCGGGAAGCGGACCAAGTCGGCCTTCTCAACGATCAGGCGGGCTTCGGCGTCGTCACCAGCGGCAGGCGGGCCAGCTTCTGCCGCTGGTGTCGGAGGCGCGGCGGCGAGCATCGTGAGCGCCAGCACAGCCAGCACAGTCTTGACACCTTTATGGTGGAACGTCATGATTTCCATAATTTTTACCCTGTCTTGCCGACCGCCATCGTGGTTGGCTGGAAGAGCCAGCGAATGAGCGTTGTCCGGATCGAACATGTCAATAAGGATTATCTGCTTGGTGAACAGAAAGTCCAAGCTCTGAAAGATATCACGCTGGCTTTTGATCCCGGCGTCTTTCTGGCGATTGCGGGGCCCTCGGGAAGCGGCAAGACGACGCTGCTCAACTTGATCGGCTGCATCGATACACCCACCAGCGGTAAAATCTACATTAACGATGAGGACGTCAGCGGACGGACGCCCGATCAACTCGCCGATCTGCGCGGGCGGACGATCGGCTTCATCTTTCAGACCTTCAACCTGCTGCCGGTGCTCTCAGCCGCCGAAAACGTCGAGTATCCTCTGCTCCACCGGCGGGATATTTCGCCGGCCGAAAGACAGAAGCGGGTGGCGTACTTTCTCGACGTGGTTGGCCTGTCGCGGTATGCTGAACACCGCCCGAATCAGTTGAGCGGCGGGCAGAGGCAGCGGGTCGCGATTGCGCGTGCACTGGCGATCAAACCGGCGATCGTTCTTGCTGACGAGCCGACAGCGAATCTCGACCACAAAACGGGAGAAGAGATTCTCCTTCTGATGAAGAGAATCAATCGTGCCTTCAAGACCACCTTCATTTTCTCGACTCATGATAAACGCGTGATTGCGCGGGCTGACCGGCTGGTTCGGGTCGAGGACGGAGAAATCGCGATGCTCGGCGTGCGTACCAGTACCAAATGGACCCTGGCGCGCCACCGTCCGCCGGAAGGCAACGCGGGCGACCAGAGTATCCTCCCTTCCGGGGAGGGGACGGATGCAGGTAAAGAGGGGAGCGATGCATAACACCAAGACCAAGACGCCCAGCGCCTGTTTGGCGCTGTGGTGCGCGTTGAGCCCGATGGCGGCCATTGCCGACGCGGGCGAGGCGATGAGCGGTTGGCAAGCCGGTTCTCAGGATTTTCGTGCCCCGCTTTCCACTGTGCTGGCCGCGAAGTCCAACGGCGATCTGCCGCGAGGCAAGGACGCGCTCTTTGGCGACGATGAGCCCGCGGTGCAGCCGGCTGACGATGAGCCCGCCAGCGCGGCGGACGGCGCCGGCAGTCGCGACGCCTTGTTTGGCGACGACACCGTGCCCCGGTCGAGCGTCCAGACCGCAAGCAGCGTGCCTTCGCGCAGCGAGGGTTACAAGGGCTTCGTCGATAACGTGATGGCGTATGCCTATCGCAACCCGACGCACTGGTCGGAGATGATGACCCGGCTTGATCTCAGCGCTCAGGGCAACCTCAGCAGTAACGTCAAGTGGAAGCTGGGGGCACGCGTCGACTATGACGCGGTGTATTCGCTGACCGACTATTACCCGCAGGCCGTGCGCAACAACCAGCGTTTCAATGCCTATCTGCGAGAGAACTACCTCGATATCAACGCCGGTGACTGGGATTTTCGTGTCGGTCGGCAGCACGTGATCTGGGGTGAAATGGTCGGTCTGTTCTTCGGCGACGTCGTTTCCGCCAAGGACGTGCGGCACTTCGTGCTTCCCGAATTCGACATCCTGCGCATTCCGCAGTGGGCGGTGCGCGCCGAGTATTTCAAGAACGATATCCACGCCGAGCTGCTGTGGATCCCGGTGGCCAGCTATGATGAGATTGGCAAGCCCGGCGCCGAGTTCTTCGCCTACACGCTGCCGCCGCCGCCGGGTTTCACGACCGTCTTTCGCAACGAGAAGTTTCCGACCCGCAATCTGTCCAACACCAACTATGGCGCGCGACTGTCGGTCCTGCGCGATGGCTGGGACGTCGCCGCTTTCGCTTACAGCAGCATGAGCGTCACGCCGACCTTCTACCGCCAAGTCACTTTCGACACACAGCCGACCATCGTCTACCAAGCCAAGCACGACCGCATCGATCAGTACGGCGGCACTCTTGCCAAGGACCTCGGTTCAGTCGTCCTCAAGGGCGAGTTGGTTTATACGCGTGGTTACAAGTATGAAGTGGCGAATGCAACGGATGTCGACGGCGTCGTTGGCCAGAACACCCTGTTATCGGTGCTCGGTCTTGATTTCACCGAGTTCACCGATACGCGGATCAATGTTCAGCTTTTTCAGACCCATTTCTTCGACCATAATCCGGACATCATTGCGTCGACCAACGAAAACGGCTACAGCCTTCTGGTCAATCACAAGTTTGGCGGCAAAGTAGAAGCGCAGGCCTTATGGGTGGCGAGCTTGAATCGTACCGACTGGATGTTGCGCCCGCGCGTGACCTGGAACTTTGAGAAGAACTGGCGTCTGGCCGTGGGCGCCGATCTCTTTAATGGTCCGCCGTTGGGCTACTTCGGCCGCTACGACGCCAAAGACCGCGTCTATACTGAGCTGCGCTACAACTTCTAAACCCGTGCCGGGGCGTTGACGAGTACGGCAGCGCCCCTGACGCGTCCTTCACGCAAGCGCTGCAGCGCGGTGTTGGCGTGCGACAGCGGAAAACTTTCGACCTCGGTCTTGACGCCTGCCTGCGGCGCGACGCTGAAGAATTCCTCGCCGTCGCGCCGCGTCAGGTTGGCGATCGAACGTACACAGCGTTCGCCCCAGAGAATGGCGTACGGGAAAGCCGGGATGGGGCTCATGTGGATGCCGGCGCAGACAACGGTACCGCCCTTGGCCGTGTGCCGCAGTGCTTGTGGGACGAGATCTCCGACCGGCGCAAAGATGATCGCGGAGTCCAGGGACTGCGGCGGCGCTTCTTCCGCCGCACCGGCCCAGACCGCCCCGAGCTGGCGTGCGAAATTCTGCCCGTCGTCGTCGCCGGCCTTGGTAAACGCGAACACCTCGCGCCCCTGCCAGCGTGCGACCTGGGCAATGATGTGGGCGGCGGCACCGAAGCCGTAGATGCCGAGGCGCTGTGCACGGCCGGCGGCAACCAGCGCACGATAGCCGATCAGCCCGGCGCACAGCAGCGGTGCCGCCTCGGTGTCGGAATAATCATCAGGCAGCGCGAAGCAGTAAGCGGCTTCGGCAAGCGTCAATTCAGCGTAGCCACCGTTCAGGGTGTAGCCGGTGAATTCGGCTTGGTCGCAAAGGTTTTCGCTGCCGCTTGTACAGTAGTTGCAACTGCCGCAGGTGCGTCCGAGCCAGGGCACGCCGATGCGTTGGCCGAGCGCGAAGCGCTCGACGGCAGCGCCTTTGGCGACGACCACGCCGACGATCTCGTGGCCGAGGACCAGCGGCAACCGCGGCTGCGTGAGCTCACCGTCGAAGACATGGAGGTCGGTGCGACAGACGCCGCAGGCGCGCACCTCGATCAGAACCTGCGTCGGCCCCGGGGTGGGCGTCGACAGTTCGACAAGCCGCAGGATCTGCCCGGGTCGATCAAGAATCATGGCTTTCATCGGTGTCACTCCTTGACCTGAGAGACCCTCCGCGTCTTGGTGGAGGGTTGATTTCGGTGCTCGCTGGCGGTCAGCTCAATGCGGGCAACGGTCGTCATCGGCGAGCACGGCGCGCCGTTTGCCGGCTCGCTTGGCGACATACATCGCGTCGTCGGCAATCGTCAGCAGTTCGGTGCGGCTGCGCCCGTGGCGGGGAATGAGCGCGATTCCGATACTGGCACCGAGGACCCGCTGTCGTGGTGGATCAAGCAGGTCCATCGGTTCAGAAATCGCAGCTATGGCTTGCTGTGCCGCCGCCAGCGCCCCTTCGGCGTCGTTGACGCCCTGCAGCAGGATGACGAATTCGTCCCCGCCCAGGCGGCCGACGAAGTGGGTTTCAGCGAGGGCATGGCGCAGTCTTGCGGCGACTGTGACGAGCGCCTGGTCTCCCGCTTCGTGGCCGAGCTGGTCATTGATTGGCTTGAAGCCGTCAAGGTCGATGAAGAGCAGGCTGGCCGCGGGTTTTTCGGCGGCCAGCACCTGCTCGATCTCCCGGTTGAGTTGCGCCCGATTGGGAAGGCCGGTCAGGGCGTCGTGCAGCGCCAGGAATTCGATCTGCTCGCGCGCCGCTTCTTCCGCGGAGATGTCGCGCAGAAGGCCGATGTATTGATGGCCGTTGGCGTTTGCGACTTCCGTGACCGCGAGCATGACCGGAAAATGCTCGCCGTTCTTGCGGCACGCGATGACCCGGCGGCCGAATCCGATGATGTGCGGCGTGCCTTCCCGGTGGTAACGTTCGAGATAGGCGTCGTGCTCTTCCCGGTACGGCGAGGGCATCAGCAGATTGACTTTCTCGCCGACGACCTCGGCCGCAGCGTAGCCGAAGATCCGTTCCGCAGCCTTGTTGAAGGCGGTGATCACACCTTTGCCGTCGATCGTCACGATGCCTTCGAAGACATTGTCAAAAATGCCGTAGAGGCAGTCCTGGATCACTGCAACCCGTTGCAGTGAGTTGATCCGCGCTTCGAGCACCCGGAAGTTGATCGGCTTGATCAGATACTCGTCGGCACCCGCTTCGAGACCCGCCACCATTTCCTGAGGTGAATCGAGGCCGGTCATGATCATCAACGGCACCCAGCGGCTTCCTCCCATTGCCTTGATCTCGCGAGTGGCTTCGATGCCGCTCAGTTCGGGCATCACGACGTCCATCAACACCAGGTCTGGCGGCAGCAGGCGATACGCTTCGACTGCCGCCCGTCCATTGGCGACGTGGGTCACCTGATGGCCGAGCGCTTGCAGATGGGCAATGACATGTCTCGCGATGGCACGCGAGTCTTCGGCGTAGAGGATGTGCATGGGGGTCGGGGTCCCTGCGATTCAATGAGGCGGGTCATCGTGTTCGGTTTCGGGATGCTGATCGCGGATGGCGAGAATGGCGGGCAGGTGCGCCTGGAAGCGGGCGACGACTTCGGGATCGAAGTGGCTGCCGGCGTTGTCCAGAATGTAGCGCACCGCGTTCTCGGTCGGCCAGGCTTTCTTGTAAGCACGGGACGAAGTGAGGGCGTCAAAGACGTCGGCAACGGCGACGATGCGGCCTGACTGCGGGATGCGATTCTCGCTCAAGGCTTGCGGATAGCCGCTGCCATCCCATTTCTCATGGTGGCTGAGGGCAATCTCTCTTGCCAACTGCAGGAGGTCGGAATCGTCATTTTCGAGCAGCGCGGCGCCAATGGTCGTGTGCGTCTGCATGATCTGCCACTCGTCGGCGTCGAGCTTGCCCGGTTTGCGCAGAATGGTGTCCGGGATGCCGATCTTGCCGATGTCGTGCATCGGACTCGCGTTCAACATCAGGATTGTTTGCTCCTCGTTCCAGCCCAGGGTTTCCGCAAGCAGGGCAGAGATACGGCTCATGCGGATGATGTGCAGTCCGGTTTCGTTGTCGCGATACTCGGCGGCGCGACCGAGCCGGCGCACGATCTGCAGGCGCGTCTGATGGAGGGCTTCGGTGCGGATGCGGACCATTTCTTCGAGCACTGCTTTCTGATCGTGCAGCAGGCGGTGCGCGAGCTGTGCATCGAGCAGATTGCGCACCCGCATCAGCAACTCGAGACGATCGAAAGGCTTGGAAATGAAGTCGCGGGCACCGGCTGCGAGCGCTCTCAGCTGGTGCTCGCGACCGTGCTGCGCGGTAAGAATGACGATCGGCGGCAGCAGCGGGTCGTTGAGTCGCTTGAGCTGCTCCATCACTTGGTAGCCGTCAAGATGCGGCATGTTGATGTCGAGCAGAATCAGGTCGGGCTTCGTCTCCTGATAGTGCTGGATCACCTCGCGCGAGTCCTGAACGGTGACTCTGTACCGGTAGCCCTCGCTGGCCAGCATGCGATCGAGCAACTTGAGATTGACGGGTTCGTCGTCGACGATCAGGATACGCTCGACGGTGTTCCGGTCAGTGGTCACGGTGTGGCCTCCTTGTGTGCCTGGAGTGGAGTTGTGGCTTGGTGACGAAGAGAAACTGCGGAAGAGCAAGCGGTTTAGTCGGGCGCGCGCCGTTGACGCGCGACTCGCCCGGTGCTGAACCATCGGCTCCAGGTAGCGGGTCGAAACCCGGAATCGCGTTCAGCGATGGCCTGATCGCGTGGCTCGTGTCGAACAAACCATTCATCCTTGCGTGCTTTCCTCGCCGGGCTCCGAGGCTGCAGCGGGCAGCGGACGTTTGCCGGCAAGGTAAAGGCTGAACCAGAACGTGCTGCCGCGTCCCGCTTTGCTGTGTACGCCGACCTCGCCGCCCATGCGCTCGACCAGTTTCTTGACCAGTGCCAGGCCGATGCCGGTGCCTTCGACGTGCTGCTGGGTGTTGACACGCTCGAAGGGTTTGAACAGTCGCGACAAATGTTCGCTGGCGATGCCGCATCCAGTATCGCTGACGTCAATCCGCACGTGCTCGCCGCAGGGCAGCGCCGCAATGCGGACGCTGCCGCCAGGATGATTGTATTTGATTGCGTTGGACAGTAGATTCAACAGGATCTGTTTGAGGCGGGTGGTGTCGGCCTCGACTTGCGTCGCGAGCGCGGCCGGCGCCGAGAGGGTGATGCCGCGCTCTGCGGCGAGCGGCCGCAGCTGGTTGACGCACGCGTGGATCAGCGGCTCCAGGGTGACCGTCTCGAAGCGCAGATCGAAGCGGCCGCTCTCGATCCGGGACAGATCGAGGACCTCGTTGACCAAGGCCAGCAGATGTTCACCCGCAAGCAGGATTTCCTTGACATTGTCGGCGTGTGACTCGCTCAACGACGCCTTGTCGAGGTCCAGCAATTGCCCGAAGCCGAGAATGGCATTCAACGGCGTCCGCAGCTCGTGGCTCATCCGCGACAGGAACAGGCTCTTGGCGGCGTTGGCCGCCTCTGCCTCGTCCCGCGCCTGCAGCAGGGCGGCTTCGGCTTGTTTGCGCGCCGTGGCATCTTCACCCACTCCGCGGTAGCCCGCAAAGCGGCCCTGCGCATCAAAATAGGGAACGCCGGAAACCGAGAACCAGCGCATCTCACCGCCCTTGGCGATCAGCTGGTACTCGAGCCGGCGGAACGGCTGGTGCGCGTCGATGCACGCAAGATGCTCGGCCAGCAGCTGAGGATCGATGCGTCCGTGTTGTTGCAGGAGTTCCTTGCGCGTCATGCCGAGCACGGCCTTGCGGTCAACAAAAAACAATTTCTCGTAGTTTGCCGAGAAATAGCAGAAACGATGCTCGGCGTCGGTTTCCCAGAACCAGTCTGAGGTACTCAGTGAGAAATCGTGCAGCCGGGCCTGGTTGACGCGAAGTCTTTCGGTCATCTGTTCCGCGAGCCGCAGCGCCCGTTTTCGTGTCGTCAGCAGAAAGTGTGCCAGCAACGCCGCCAGCAGCGAGCAGAATAACCCGCTCGCAACCGTCAGCGCGGGTGGCGTTAGCGCCAGTTGTACCCAGAAGTCGGGCAAGGGCGAGGTCACAAGATGCCACGCACGCTGGCCGAATACGAGCTCTGTCGAGCGCTGCAGGTCTGATCTGCCCTGGATTTGGTCGATGCCCGGTGAGTCGTTGGCGGGCGCCAACGTCCGCAGCGAGTCGAAAATCAAACGCGGCGGCTGGTCTACGACCATGTCGAAGATTCTTGTTTCCATTCTGTCGTCAAGCAGCCCGGAAAACAGCGTCGACGCCTGGATCGTGATCAAGGCCCAGCCGTCAATTGCGTCGCTGCGTTGCTGGGCGGAAGCGATCGCCGCGCCCGGGCGGTAGACGGGGAGGAGAAAAGCCAGTTCGACGCCGTGTCCAAGGTCTATTGGCGCTGACAGCGCCAAGTCTCCGGTCCACATCGCGCGCATTGCCGCTTCGCGCAGCTCAGCCTGCGAACCGATGTCGAAACCGATGAGTCGATGATTGTCGGCGGCCGGTGCGAAGTAGTCGATCACCATTGCCGTGCCGGGATTCGAATTTTCGCGGCGGATCGAGAATCCGGGGTTCAGTTCGGTTCGGCGCTGTCTTACGAATCCCTCGAGTTCGTGGTGTGGGACAAGTCGCACGAAACCCATCCCGGTGACGCCGGGAAACTCCTTCGACAGATCGCGCGAGGCGACATAGGCGTCGAACGTTTGCCGATTGAGCGCCGGATCGACGACAAAAATGCCCCGCAAGCCGCGCAGACCGCGTTCGTAGCTCTGGATGTGCTGCCGCAGGACCTGGGTAAGACGATCGCTCTGGCGTAGGAAAGCGGTTTCCGCCAGCCGGGCGTTGCTTTCCTGGTGCCAGCGGGCGAGCAGAATCGTCAGCAGCGCACCGGTGAGGAAGAGCAGGGCCGCCAGCAGCGCCGAACGCTGCGCGAGCCAGCGGGTCAGTCTCGTCATTCGCTGGCCCGGAAGACGATGCGGGCGATGGCGGTCGCCCAGCCACTTGCCAGCGACGCGGTCGTCGCCTCAGGCTGGCCAGTGGTCATTGTGGCTCTGCCCGTCGCGGCAGGTGATGATCACGCACCGATGTCCATTCGGCACGGGTGCGCGATTCCAGCGCTTCGCCGGTGCCGGTTGGCGCGGCCAGTGGCAGGGTAAACCAGAAGGTGCTGCCGACACCGCTTTCGCTGTCCGCGCCGACCTCGCCACCCATCGCGTCGACGAGTTTCTTGACCAGTGCCAGCCCGATGCCGGTGCCTTCGATGCCGTCGTACGCTGACTCGATACGCTCGAAAGGCCTGAACAGTCGTGATAACTGCTCGGTAGCAATGCCACGTCCGCTGTCGCTGACCGCGATACGCAACCGATCGCCGTCAGGCCGGGCGCTGACCGCGACGCGACCGCCGTCGCGGTTGTACTTGATCGCATTGGACAGCAGGTTGAGCAGCACCTGCTTGAGGCGAATGAGGTCGGCACGGACTGCCACGTCACCCGGCAGCGCCTGCGCGATGACGATCCCGCGCTCGCTGGCGAGCGGCCGCACTTGCGCCAGACAGTGAGCGACAACCGGTAGCACGGCTACGCTCTCCAGGCTCAGGTTGAGGCGACCACTCTCAATTCGCGACAGATCAAGCACTTCGTTGACCATCGCCAAGAGGTGTTCGCCGGCGTGCAGAATTTCGCGCACGCTGTCGGCCTGGGTCTCGTTCAGGGTCGCCTTGTCCATCTCGAGCAGTTGTCCGAAGCCGAGAATCGCGTTCAAGGGTGTGCGCAATTCGTGGCTCATCCGCGACAGGAAGTCGCTTTTGGCTGCATTGGCGGTTTCGGCAGCGTCCTTGGCCCTGGCCAGTTCGGCGGCGTGGCGGCGATGGTCGAGGTTGACCAGCAGTCCGGCAAACAGGCGCAGCAGGCGCAGGTCGTCGTCGGCAAGCGCCAGCGGCCGGGTGACGGCGTCGAAGCCAACGCAGCCGCGGCAACCCTTGGCGCCGATCAAGGGCAGTGCGACCAAGGCGCGCCTCCCCTGTGCGTGCAGTCGTTCGCGCAGGGTGCCGGAGGGGCAGATCGTGGCGTCGGATACGACGAGGGTCTCGCCCCGTGTGTGTGGGAGGATCCAGTCAGCATCCGCCGACAGCGGGATCTGCGGCTGGCTGGCGATCGCGGAGGCACATTCCAGCGCGCACCATTGGTGTGTGTTGAAAGCCATGCCGGTGGTGAAGTCGTAGGCGGTCAGGAAGGCGCGCTCGGCGCCGATAAAGCTGGCGATGGCGGCCAGCGCGTCGTGCACCCCTTCGTCATAGCGGTCGAGGGGAAGATTGATGAACGCCGTGGAGATGCCCAGCAGCAGGCTCTGGAAGTTCCCCTGGTGCTGCAACACGGCTTGCGTCTGGCGCCGTTGCTCGTTCTGCAGCGCCAGCGCGAGCTGATCGGTGAGCTGACGAACGAAAGCGATCTCGTCTCCGCTCCAGGTGTGCGTCAAGTCGATGTGTTCGCAGCACAGCATGCCTTGCAGATCCTCGCTCGCCTCGATCGCCGCGCTCAGCGTCGCGCTGATCCCAAGCGGACGTAAGTAAGCATCGGCGGCCGCTGCCGTACGCGGGTCGGCACACGGATCGCCGGTAGCGACGTACTTGTCCGTTTTGAGGGCGGCCAGTTGATCGCGACAGGTATCTGCCTCGAGGATCATTCCCTCCTCGTGAGTGCCCTTGGAAGCGAGAAAGATATCACGGCAGAGCAGGCGCGATCGTGCCTCGTCCAGCAGCCAGACGCTGGTGCGCGCCGTTCCCAGCAGCATCGCCGCTTCTTCGGTGACCAAGCGAAACACGGTATCGATCTGGCCTTCGGCGACGGCGGGCAGCGCGGCAATCCTGTCGATCACTTCGCGTCGCTGCGCGCTGCGCCGGAGATGGGTCGCGAGTTGGGCCTGCAGCCGCGTTTCGCGCAGCATCAGGTAGGCGACGAAGCCCCCGCCGAGCAGAAAGAGTACCGTCAGCCCAAACTGCTGCCGCCGGTCGCGGTCGATGAGGGCGTTCAGCGGTGCCGAAAAACCTGCTTCGGCAAGACCGACGACAACGACCAGTCCAGAGGCTGCGAGCCGCTGCCAGCCATAGACGCGGGGTGTGAGGTCGACGCTGCCGACGCTGCGGTAATAGCTGCCGCGCGCCGGTGCTTCGGGGGTAAGGAAGGGACGGTCCGCAGGCGCATGCTTGCCCATTACACCGGTGTTGCCTCGGGCCCTGGCGACGAAGCTGCCGTCGGCATGCAGCAGGGCGACGCTGTCCTGCGCGGCAAGCTGCAGGCTGGCCAGTCTGGCCGCCAAGCCGTCGGTCTGCAGGGCGATGCTGACCACACCGGCGAAGCGTCCGGCGCGCACCACCGGACGACTGAGCGTGACGACCCAGGTCTCATCGATGCGTGAGATGAAGACGCGCGAGATGATCAGGCGGTCGCCCCCTGCCTGATGCGCCTTGAAGTGTTCGCGGTCGCCGGCATAAAAGCCGGGAGCGCTGTCGGGAGCACTGAAAAGTGCATGGCCGGTCGCGTCGAAGACGACGATTTGAGTCGTGAGGCCAGTCGGCAGCCCGCCCATGACGAGGCGCGCCTTGCTGTCGATCTGCGCCGGGTTGGCGAGCCAGGCTTCGCGCAGTTGGATCAGGGCAACGTCGAGGTTGCCGATCAGGATGCTGATCTGGCCAGCCATCGCGTCGGCGAGCTGTTGGCTGCGCTGTTCGGCTTGTACCCGCAATTGCTCGCGCAGCAGTTGATGTGTGCGTTCGAACTGCCACCAGATCAGGCCGCTGGCGGCGACGGTGAACGCTCCGACCAGCGCCACGGGAAGCCAGAACCGCGTTTTGCTGATCAGCGCTGATCGCATCGTGTTCTTATCTCGGGTTGTCGGTTGTCGGCGTACGGGAGAAATTCGCCTGTTTGGCAAGGGCGCCGGTTTGCTCCGGCGCCAAAGGCAGTTCGAACCAGAAGGTGCTGCCGACTCCAGGCGTGCTGTCGACGCCTGCCTCGCCGTGCATCGCGACAACCAGTTCTTTGACCAAGACCAGTCCAATACCGGTCCCCTCACCAGCGGCGGACTTCTCCAGGCGCTCAAAGGGTCGAAAGAGCCGCGGCAAGTCTTCAGCGGCAATTCCCGGGCCGCTGTCACGGACCTCGATGCGCAAGCGCGTGTCGGCAGCGAGAGCGGTGACCCGCACCTGTCCGCCTGCGCGGTTGTATTTGATCGCGTTGCTGAGCAGGTTGAGCAGGACTTGTTTGACGCGCAGGCGGTCGCCCCAGACCGTCGCCTGGGCGGGGACGCTTGGGGTAACGGCGATGTCGTGCCGCGCGGCGAGAGGGCGCACTTGCGTCAGACAATCTGCAAGGATCGGCGCCAGGGCGACGGCATCGAGGTGGACCTCGATGCGGCCGCTCTCAATTCGCGCCAAGTCGAGTATTTCGTTAACCATCGCCAGCAGATGCCCGCCCGCGCGCACGATTTCCTGCACGCTGTCCGCCTGCGACGGCTCGAGTGTCGCTGCGTCCATTTCGAGTAACTGCCCGAAGCCGAGAATCGCGTTCAGCGGCGTACGCAGCTCGTGGCTCATGTGCGAGAGAAACCGGCTCTTGGCCTTGTTCGCCGCTTCGGCGACCCGTCGCGCCTCTTCCGCCGCGTCTCGGTTGGCGGCCAATTCGGCGGTACGGGTTTGCACCATCGTTTCCAATTCCTCATGGTGGCGACGCAGTTCCAGTTCGGTGCGCAGAAGCGCCTGCAAGGGGAGCCGGCGCCCCGGTCCCCAGATCGCCCAGGCGACGACCGCGCTGAAAAGAAGAACGAGTGCGCCGGTGTGCAGCAGGGCCGACTGTGACACGGTTGCCGTGAGCTGGGCGACCGGCTGGCCGAAGAGGTGTACCGTTCGCGCTCGGCTTTGAGATAAGAAATCGGGCTGCGGCCCGATGACGAACAGCGTGCTTCCCGCCGAGTTGCTGAGGCGGACGAACTGCTGTGCAGGGACAAAAGGTTCAAAGCGCGCACGCAGGCGATCGAGACGGTCTTCCCAGTAATCGGGGTAACGCTGGAGGTACTCCTCGATGATACGGGCCTGCAGCTGCAACCCGGCGTCGAGTTGCTCACGGGTCGTTGCATAGGTATTCCAGGCGATAAAGGCGCTCGGTACGACCAGCAGCAGCAAGGCGAGAGTGGCCGTCAGCCAAGTGACCAAGCGCGCCACTTTCGCATAGTAAAAGCGGCTCATGGCTTGGCCGGCAGGTAGTCGTAACGGCGGAGCAGGGCAGCGGCCCGTTCGCCACGCAGGAAGGCGGCAAACTGTTCGGCGAGGGGTGTCGGGGTTTGCGGCAAGACGACGATCAGCTCCTTGCGCCAGGGGTAGCTGCCGTCCTTGAGCGTCGCCAGCGCGGGCGTGACTCCGTTGAGAGCAAAGACGCGCAGGGCCGTCTGCGTGGTCGTGAGCAAGCCGAGGCTCGTCGGCGCCAGCGAGCCGGGTGTTCGCACCAGCAGCTCGAGTGTGTCGAGGTCGTCATTCCCCATCGCCATTCCCGGCCGCTGGGCGGCGGCATCGACCGCCGCTGCCAGGGCGGGTGAAAGCGCCTTCAGCGCCAGCGTGTCGGCTTCAAAGCTGGCGCGCAGGATCAGGCGGATCGGCGCTCCATCGTCCCATTTCGCCAGCGTTCCGGCGTAAACGGCTGCCAGTTCATCGGACGTAAAACCGCCCTTCTTGCGGCCGTCGGACGAAGCAAGCACAAAAGGGGTGGTCGCCAGAGCGAAGTACTGTCCGCCACCGGTCTGTTCTTCGGGCTTGAGGGGGCGGCCGATCAGCGCAAGGTCGATGCGACCGCTGGCCAGGGCCTTGATCGCGCCGCCCGAGCCCAGTGGTGGGCTGACCTGGCTGAGTGTCGCTTCCGGCCTGGTCTTGCGAAACTCGTTGAAGAGCAGCGTCAGCAGTGGCGCGGACGATCCCGTGCCGCCAACTTTGAGCGTTTGCGCGCTTGCGGTCGGTACCAGAGCGGCGATCAGAAGCCAGGTTGTCAGGCCAAGGGAACAAGCCTTGCGCAGCGCCGAAGTATTGCTCATGACAGGGTCCCCGGGTGAGTTTTTTGCACGCTCGGCAGTGTCATCTGAAAGCCTGCGGCTGTAAAGATGGGGATCCCGGCGAGGGTCGGATCGCTCGCCTTGACTTTTCGCCGGCCGCCAAGCAGGATTCAAGAGCTGCCTGGTGGAGATGTGGACGCTTTCCCAGGGAGTTCCGTCTGTGGGTTGATCAGGTGGGCTGCGTACATCGGTGGGGGCTCAGCATGCGGGTGCATTCTCTGCAGCACGTCGGTTTCGAAGGACTGGGAAGCATCGACACCTGGCTGCGCAACCGAGGCATTGCAGCGACGGGAACGCTCTTCACAGAAGCCGTCATGCTTCCCGATCCGGCGCAGGTGGACTGGGTCATCGTCATGGGTGGGCCGATGAGCGTCCATGATGAGGCGCGCTACCCCTGGTTGCGTGCCGAGAAGGCGTTTCTGCGCGAGGCGATTGCACGCGGCAAGAGCGTCCTGGGGGTGTGCCTCGGCGCGCAACTGATCGCCCATGTGTTGGGCGCACGCGTCTATCCGAATCCAGAGAAGGAAATCGGCTGGCACCCGATCACGGCGGTTCCAGTCACTGCGGGCGCTTCGGCTTTCCGCCTGCCGCAGGAACAAGAGGCGTTTCACTGGCACGGTGAGACTTTTGACCTGCCACCGGGGTCGGTGCATCTGGCGCGTAGCGCTGCTTGCGAGAACCAGGCTTTTCAAGTCGGCGAGAAAGTCATCGGCCTCCAGTTTCACCTCGAAACGACTGTTGACAGTGCGCGGGCGCTGGTCACCAACTGCCGGGCAGATCTGCAGACGGGGCCCTGGGTGCAGTGTGAAGAAGCCATCCTTGCGGCCTCCGCGGAGCGTTACCGCGCCGCCAACGCCTTGATGGAGCAGGTGCTCCTGTATCTCGCCGGCAAGATCGACAGCAGACAGCACTGACGCGTCGCCGGCAACCAGTGCGGCGCGCATTGGCAGCACACGAGAGCTTCCCCAGCTGATCGAGGCTCCGGGCTCGTTCCCGGTGATCAACCTTTCCGGTGCGAACCAGTTGCAAGTAGACAGAGGATTTACTAAGCTCGCGCCAGCTTACGGCAGCGACTGGGAAGCGTTCGCTGTGGGTTGTACGCACAGGGAGGAGCCAGCCCCGTCTCCGGCGACGCGGTCGCCTGCTGTTGCAGGTACGAAGAGCGCGTCCACGAGCTTGCGGTTCGCAGCAGACTTGACCATCGGAAGGACGTAACGCCTTGGAAACCTCGCACGCAACTCAGCACCTCCTGCTGGAACTCGACTTCAAGTACGGGAAGCAACTGCTGACGGCTCTGCTGCCGATGGGCTTGACGGTGGTCTGGCACAGTGTCGGCATCAATGTCGTGCACCGCGTCTTCAGGCGCTTTGGGCGGCCGATTCTGCATGGTCCGCATCGGGTAGCGAGGACGGCGGTGGTGACCACCGTGGTGGCGGTCCTCTTGATCACGCATTTTCTGGAAGTGGCCCTCTGGGCGGCGTTTTACAGCGTGTCGGGTCTCGTCGACGATGTGGGGAAAGCGATGTACTTCTCGATCAACGCGTATACGACCATGGGCGAGGGCGGCGTCCTGCTCCCTGACAAGTGGCGTGGCTTCGGCAACTTCGAGTCGATGACCGGATTCCTGATGTTCGGCTGGTCGACAGCGGTGCTGGCCGACATCGTGCAGCGCATGCACAGCGTTGAGGATTAGTCCGGCAAACGTCGTGCGCGCGCCGGTTTCTTGCTGCGGAGCGGGTTACGAAGCTCCTGGAACGTGATACCGTGACGTTTTCTTGACCTGTCTGGGGAGATTTGAAAGATGTCCAAGAGCAGACCTGCAGTGGGCGAAGATGGATCGGCCTTGCCGCTGCTGCCACCGGAGCGTGACCCTCGCCTGTGGACCCGTCTGGTTCGGGTGATGTTTTTCACGCCGGGTTTCCTGGCGCTGCTGTTGATCAAGGCGGGTGAACCGGCGGCGTTCGGAGTCACGGTTGAACTGTTGATGCTGGCCTGCGCAGCAGCGGTCGTCGGTGGCCTGTTCGTGGCTTCCCAATCCTCGGCGGCCGGCTCGGACGCGGCGTCGGAAACCAGCCTCTGGTCGGGCGGCCTGGTCCTCGAATTCCTGTCCGTGGTTCCTTTTCTTTGCGCTTTGCCGCCGCTGTTTCACCAGTTGGCGACGAGTACGCTGCTGCACGCCAAGGCCCCGGGCGCCGTCGATGTCGCGCTTGGACTTTCCGAGATCATCCCGATGATTGCCATTCTGCCCTTCATGCTCTATCAGCTATCGGGCTTCGGAACTTTGGGCTATATCGTCTCCAAGTCGACCTCACCACCCATCACTTTTGATGTAATCTCGGAAGCTTCTGACGTAATGGGT
>ERZ761603.668-NODE-668-length-27966-cov-36.884347_pt1 | contig 27966 bp, 25 predicted proteins | sample MGYA00511879_ERZ761603 | MGnify/ENA primary metagenome ERZ761603 (study PRJEB28899, sample SAMN02850040) | bioreactor sludge metagenome | biome: EBPR Sludge; feature: EBPR Bioreactor; material: flocular biomat | place: Australia: Thorneside Wastwater Treatment... | reverse complement strand
ACCACCGAGATCTACACTCTTTCCCTACACGACGCTCTTCCGATCTCGGCATCGCATGGATCACCGAGGACGGCTCGCAACAGCGCAGCGGCCTCGATTTTTTCACCCCGCGAACGCGCTACACCACCCCGACCGGGCAGGTCGACAGCACCATCGATGGCGACCCGGGCAAGCTGTGGCCGCTGGCGCCCGGCAACAAGGTCAGCTTCGTCGAAACCCGCCACACCACCTGGACCCGGGGCGGCAATCGCCGCTCACAGACTTTCCGCTGGGAATGCGAAGTCGCCGACATGCGCATGAGCTACGTGCCGGCGGGTGACTTCGAGACCTTCCACGTCATCTGCCGCAGCTACCTGCCGGTCCTGTTCGTGCCGGTGCAGGTGGTGACGTGGGACTACGCGCCCCTGCTCGGGCACTATGTGCGGCGCACCTGGTTCAGCGCCGGCAAGCAGCGCCAGACCATGCTGTCGGCGGCGCTGCCGGGAAAGCTCGCGACCCCGAAGCGGATCGCGGCGGCCGTCGAACGTCTGGCCCCGGAATCCGGCGGAATCTGAATACGCGCAACCGACTGGCCGTTCCGCCTTCAGTGGCAGATCCCGCCGAAGCGCGGCTTGCCCCAGCCAAACACCGGATCGCGCCCCGGCGCCCCCAGGTCGGTCAGCGCCGCAAGCTCGCCCTTGAGCAGTTGATCACGCCCGAGCGCACGCTGCGCCAGCGACTGCGAGGCCAGACCCACCATGAAGGGTACGGCGAATGACGTACCGCTGCGGCGCTTGCCCTCGCCCGCGAGTCCGACGGTCCACACATTCACGCCGGGCAGCGCATAGTCGATATAGTCGCCCCGGTTCGCGCGCCAGTAGATGCGGCGATCTTCCGACACCGCGGTCACGCTCAACACACCTGAGAATGCCGCGGGATACGCAGGCGGCGCATTCTGTCCGCCATTGCCGGCCGCCGCCGCGACCACGACGCCCTTGGCCGCCACCCGTGCCACGGCGGCCTCGAGCACACTGTTGGACGGGCCGGCGAGACTCAGCCCGATCACACCCACCCGCTCGCGCACCAGCCAGTCCAGGCTTTGGACCAGGCCGACGGTGCTGGCGGCGCCATTGCCCGAAGGCAGCGTGTAGAACGGATTGGCGGCGAACAGCTGCGCATGCGGCACCATGCCGGGAAACCCACTCCCCGGGCGCCCCACCAGCAGCGCGGCAACCGCCGTGCCATGGTCGGCCGCGGCCGGCACGCTACCGGCATCGACGAATTCGCGCGTTCGCAGGCTGGCGCCGGCAAGCGCGGGATGCGCCACCGCGACGGCGGTATCGACGATGCCGATCGCCTGGTTGCGGCCACAGTTGGACGCATCGTCGGGCCAGCCGATCAGCCGCAAGGCACCGCACGCGGCGCCGCCACACGGGGATGTGTCGGCGGTCTGCTGCGCAAGCTTGTACAGATGATGCAGCTCGAACGTCGCACGATCGCGCTCGGCGAGTATCTGCCGGGCGCTGCGGGCGTCCAGGCCGGGCGGCAGGCGCAGGCGCACCACGCGCAGCGGCAGGCTCGCGGCATCGATCCGCTCGATTATCCGCGCCCCGAGCGCGGTGGCGCGGCCGAGTGCCGCCGCCGAGGGATTGAGCGCAAGCAGCTCGTCTGCGATGAACGTTTCGGCGTCGACGCGCCCAACCGGCTCGAACGGTTCGTGATCCATCCCGCCGCCGCTATCGCTGCCGCCACCGGCAGCAGCCCCGCCCCCGCCGTCATCGTCACCATCACCGTCATCGTCGTCCGCCTGGGCCATCCCGATCGATCCAAGCACCGGTCTCGCGCCTGGCGCCGACAGCACCACCGCTTCGAACGGCAGCATGGCCATGATCGCGATGCCCGCAACGACGGTGCGTGCGTGCCGCGCCAGCCAACCCGCCGCCGCGGCCTTGCGCTGCGCTTCGATGCCCGGTGTGTGCATGATGCTAGAATCCTCCGCTCCGATGTGAACGCCAGCCTGCACGACGGCGTGCAGGTGGCAACTGAACGTGCTCAATCCCATAACGCGGCCGGCAGACAAAAATTCCGCATCCCGGCGGGAATACTTTCGCCCATTCGCCGTTGTTAGCATAAGAGACCCGCAATGTCGATCGACGACCCCCGCGCCGAACTGGTGAGTCTGCTCCCGCGACTGCGCCGGTTCGCCTACGGCCTGACCGGCAATGCGCAAGCCGCGGACGACCTGGTCCAGGCCGGCTGCCTGAAGGCGATCGAGCGCTGGCATCAGTGGCAGCCGGGCACGAGCCTGGCGAGCTGGATGTTCCGGATTCTGCAGACGACCTGGGTCGACGACTATCGCGCCCACCAGCGTCACCAGACCGTGGCCGACAGCGAAACGCTCGACGCGCTGGCGGGTGAAGACGGCCGTATCGTGGTCGAGGCGCGCAGCGATGCGCGCGTGGTGCGCGAGGCAATCGCGCAGTTGCCGGAAGAACAACGGATGGTGTTGATGATGATCACGATCGACGGACTGTCTTACAGGGAAGCCGCGCAGGCACTCGGGGTTCCGGTCGGCACCGTCATGAGCCGGCTTGCGCGGGCACGCGGAAAACTTGCAGACACGATCGGCGTTGGAGACTGACATGCAGATCGACGATGAAACGCTGCTCGCCTATCTCGATGCCCAGTTGACCAACGACGCCGACTACGCGCATATCGAAAACGCGCTCACCGCCGACGCCGGATTGCGCCTGCGCCTTCGGCAACTGGTGGAAAGCGGCGTGCTCGCCCGCCAGGCATTCGCTGCCAAACTCGATGAACCCGTTCCGGCCGGACTGATCGCCGCGATCATCAACGCGCCGTTGCCGGCGCCGGCCGAGCGCGGACGACCGGCGCCCGCCCGGGAACGTATCGCACCGACGTCACGCATCGCGGCATGGATTCGCGAACGCACGGGCGGCGCGGCGGCATTCGCTTCGGTGGCACTTCTTGCACTGGGAACGCTGTTCGGCTACTACCTGTTGCCGGCCTCGACCGATACCACCTCCGCCCCGGCACCGATCGCGCGCCCGGGTGAGTTGGTGCTCGACGCCGCCCTGCTGGTCGCGCTCGAGACGGCGCCCAGCGGCCGCGCGCTGAACCTCGGCACTCGCGAGGTCGAACTGGTCGTGAGCTTCATGAATACCGCCGACCAATTCTGCCGCGAATTCGGCGTCGCACGGCGCGGCCAGGTCTCCCACACCGAACTGGGCATCGCCTGCCGCGAGGCGGAAGCGCGCTGGCGCGTGATCTTCGCGGCCTCGGAAGAAGGCGACCCGGCCGCCCCCGACGCCTACCGCACCGCCAGCGATCAACTGCACGAGGCGGCGAACGACTTTCTCGACGCTCAGGTCAAGGGCGAGCCGTTCGATCCGCTCAGCGAGCTGGTTCTCATCGGCAAGGGCTGGCCGCCGGCATTCGGTGAGGCGCACGACCCGGCGGGCGAGTAAGCACCGCGGGCACGCGGTCGGACGCATCGGGCCGGGCGCAGACAGGCGGACGATCATGGCCTATAAAGTCAGGACGGCAAGTTTTTCGCCCTCGCCCGACACCACACCCGGGCCGGCCTGTTTTCATGCGGAGGCAGTCATGCAGACACCCGTACATGTATTCACGGATTTGTTCGAGCAACTCGGTTTGCCCAGCGACGCCGAAGCGATCAAGCGCTTCATCGAAGCGAACCGCCCGCTGGCGCACGATCTTGCGCTCGCGGACGCGCCGTTCTGGAACCCCGGGCAGACCAGCTTCATCCGCGAAGAGCTGCAGCGGGATGCCGATTGGGCCGAACTGGTCGATCAGTTGGACGCGGCGCTCCGGCAGACCGGCTGACGCGACACGCGCGGATGCCGCCGGCCATCCTGCGCAGACAGGACGACCGGGGCGCCGGCCTCGCCGCACCGTGCCCGGGGCGACGAACACCACCACGACTATTCGCAGCTTGCCCGGCAATCTCCGGGCTGCGCACATTCGCCTTGCCCGAGCACCTCGCAAGCTGCCTTGGTGCGGTGGACGAGCCGGATGTCGTCGCCATAGCTGCAGGTGAGCAGCGTCAACGTCCCCTTGCGCTCGACCGTCATCCGGACCGGCCCGGCGGCCCGCACGGCCGCGGGCGCGGTGGCGCACGAGACGTAGCCGCTGAACGCGCCGTCGGCCGATTCCCACAGGGCGATATCCTTGACCTTGCGGTAGTTTTCGAAGCTTTCGCAGGTATCGCCGTCGCGGCCGTAAAGACGCGCGTTATCGCCGCAATAGCCAAGAAACGTGTACTCGAGCTCTTCGGCGGACGGACAGACCGCGACCTGCCGCGCCTCCGCGATGTCCGGACAGGCCAGCCCGGCGCCGGATGCCGATGTCGCGACGAGACCGCAGAGCGCGATTGCCAGGGGGATCGAACGTATACGCATGATCCGCACCTCAGGACGCGCGCTTCGCGTCGTGCTCGGCCCGGACGGCCGACGCGGCATCGTCGAACCTTGCCTGCTCGGCTTCGAAACGCCTCACCGTGTTGCGGTAGCCGCGCATCCCGAACACCGCTATGCCGATCAGCACGGCAATGAAAACGACAAGTTTGATCATCATGCGAAAGACTCCCCAGGCTGAAATCGAGGCATATGCCACCGGCCGATGCACCCGTTCGGGCAGGCGCCGCTGCGCGCGGGCATGCCGTCGGAAGGCAGTGTGGAGGTCTACGGCCCGGGTGTAATTGATCCCGGTCAGGTCTGACGGGCGACGGCCTGGCTACCGGCGCGCGGCCATGATCGCGGTGATCCGCGACCAGTCGAGATGGCGTTCGATCGCATCGGCGAGGCGGTCGAGGTCGGCTTGCCGGCGCGCGGCGGGATCGACCCGGACCGCATCTTCCGCGCCCGCCCACCCCAGGACGGCCTGCAGCGCTTCCGGTGTGTCGAGCACGCCGTGAACATAGGTTCCGGCGATCTGGCCGTCGCCCGACACCGCGCCGTCGAACCGGCCATCGGCCAGTCGCACGAACGCCCGCGCGAGGTCGGGCCCGGTGCTGACGCCCATGTGGATTTCGTAGCCGCGTACCTGCGCACCGCCCTGCACGAGCATGCCCTCGACGTTTTCGAGGCGCTTGTCGCGCGTCAGCACGGTCTCGATGTCCAACCAGCCGAGTCCCTCGCCCCGGCCCGCCGCACCCTCGACGCCGTGCGGGTCGTCGATGCCGCGCCCGAGCATCTGAAACCCGCCGCATATCCCGAGGATCCTGCCGCCATAGCGCAGATGGCGGGCCAGGTAATCGCGCCAGCCGTGCGCATGCAACCACGCGAGGTCCGCCCGCACACTTTTCGAACCGGGCATGACCACGAGGTCGGCCGGCGGTATCGCCTGGCCCGGGCCGACCCAGCGAAAATCGACCTCGGGATGCAGGCGCAGCGGATCGAGGTCGGTATGGTTCGAGATGCGCGGATAAGCGGGCGCCACGGCCGCCAGCTTGGCGGCCTGCTTGTCGACCCGCGCGTGGCCGAGCGCATCCTCGGCGTCGAGAAACAAGCCCTGCAGATAGGGCAGGACGCCCAGCACCGGCTTGCCAGTGCGGGCCTCGAGCCAGTCCAGCCCCGGCTGCAGCAGCGCGATGTCGCCGCGAAAGCGGTTGATCACGAAGCCCTTGACACGCGCCTGCTCCGAAAGCGACAGCAGCGCCAGCGTACCGACGAGATGGGCGAACACCCCCCCTTTGTCGATGTCGGCGACGATGATCACCGGCACGTCGGCCCGCTCGGCGAACCCCATGTTGGCGATGTCGCGATCGCGCAGGTTGATCTCGGCCGGGCTGCCGGCCCCCTCGACCAGCACGCAATCGTAGGCCGCTACCAAGCGGTGCCACGATGCCATCACCGCGGTCATCGCAATCGGCTTGTAGTGGTGGTAATCGGCGGCCGACAGGTTGGCGACCACCTTGCCGTGAATGATCACCTGCGCGCCGATGTCGGTGGAGGGCTTCAGCAACACCGGATTGAAATCGGTGTGGGGCGCCACCCCCGCGGCAATGGCCTGCAGCGCCTGCGCCCGCCCGATCTCGCCGCCATCCGCGGTCACGGCCGAGTTCAGCGCCATGTTCTGCGGCTTGAACGGCGCCACCTTCAGCCCGCGGCGCGACAATACGCGTGCGAAGCCCGCGACCAGCGTGCTCTTGCCCGCATCGGAAGTCGTCCCCTGCACCATCAGGGCATCGGCTGTGCGCATCGCGTAGAATCCCGGCATCGAATCGAAGCCGGTGATTATCGCCGATTCCGCGCACGGACCCGCCATACCATGAACATGAACATGCCGCAGGCAATCCTCGCCGCCATCGCCTCAGCGGTGATCGCCCTACCGGCCGGCGCCGAAATCCTGATCGAAGACGACGTCGGGCGCGAGATCCGCCTTGCCGAGCCCGCGCGCCGCATCGTGAGCCTCGCACCGCATGTCACCGAATTGCTGTTCGCGGCCGGCGCCGGCGACCGGATCGTCGGCGTCGTCGCCTACAGCAACTACCCGGAGGCGGCGACCCAGATCACCCACGTCGGGTCCTACAACAACGTCGACCTCGAGGCGATCGCCACGCTCGCACCCGACCTGATCGTCGCGTGGCAAAGCGGCAACCCGGAAGCCCATCTGGACAAGCTCGAAGCACTGGGCATCCCGGTGTTCTTCAACGAGCCGCGCAGCCTTGGCGATGTGGCCGACAGCGTCGAGGCCCTGGGCCGGATCGCCGGCACCGAGGCGGTCGCGTCGGCGGCGGCCAGCGCCTTTCGCGCCCGGCATGCCGATCTCGAGGCGCGCTTCGGCGGGCGCGCCAAGGTCAGGATGTTCTACCAGATCTGGGACCAGCCGCTGATGACGGTGAACGACAAGCACCTGATTTCGGACGTGATCCGGCTGTGCGGCGGCGAGAATGTGTTCGCCACGCTGAGCGCGCTCGCGCCGCGCATCGGGGTGGAAAGCGTGCTCGCGGCCGACCCCGAAGCGATCGTCGCGAGCGGCATGGGTGCGTCCCGCCCGGAGTGGCTCGACCAGTGGCGGCGCTGGCCCGAACTCGCCGCAAACCGCCACGACAACCTGTTCTTCGTGCATCCCGACCTGATCCAGCGCCATACGCCGCGGATTCTCGATGGCGCCGAGCAGGTGTGCGGCTTTCTCGAGCGCGCACGCGAACGCCGCCAGCCCGCACCGCCCGGCGGGCGGTGAAGCGGCGGCGCGCTCAGTGGCGGCTCTGGATCTCTTCGATATAGCCGATCATGCCGGTGCGGATGTTGGCGGCGTTGCCCTCGTCGGTGTCGATGTGCATCGCCAGCCGGAACGCCGGATTCACGCGCACCACCACGTCGCCGAAAATCAGTTCGCGTTCGCCCTTGACGCGCACCCGCACCACGTAGTTGTCGCGCACCCTGAAACGCTGCGCATCTTCCGGCGCCATGTGGATGTGGCGCTGCGCGCAGATCACTCCGCGCTCGATGGTGGTACTGCCGTAGGGGCCCTCCAGGGTGACGCCGGGGGTGTTGGCGAGATCGCCTGACTGACGGATCGGCGGCTGGATGCCGACCTTGAACTGCTCGGTCATCGCGATCTCGACCTGGGTCTCCTTGCGGGTCGGCCCAAGCACGCGCACGTTGGCGATCCGCCCCTTGGGGCCGACCAGGTGCACTTTCTCGGCACAGGCGAACTGGCCGGGCTGCGACAGCTCATGCTCGGGCGTCAGCTGGTACCCGGGCCCGAACAGCTTGTCGACATCGGCTTGCGACAGATGCACATGGTGAGCCGAAATCTCGATCGGAATCGGCGCCTCGGCCTGTTCTTCCTTCATCGCCGCGATCAACTCGTTGCGCTCGATCGCGCGCAGGGCCTCCCACGCCACCAGGCGTTCGTCGTCGTTGGCGATCACCAGGATCGTCACCGGTGAATCGTCGGTCGAGATGACCTTGCAGCATCCGAGCTTGCCGAGATTACGGTTGCGTTCCTCGTCGAGCCGGATGCCCATGTAGCCCAGGCCCTGACAGGCCAGGCTGCGCACGGTCGCGCTGGTCTCGCCGATGTCGCCGGTGAAGGCCAGCACGTCGATGCCGCCCATCGCCGCGACATACGCGCCGATGTTCTTGCGCACCTGGTAGCAGAACGCCTTGTGCGCGAGCAACGCCCGATGATGGCCGTCGCTGGCCGCAGCCTCGATCTCGTGGATGTCGCTCGAAATACCCGAAATGCCTTTGAGGCCGCTCTCGGTGTTGATCAGCGTCGCCAGCGCATCCGGTGACAGGCCGTGATTCTGCAACAGGTGAATCATGACGGCCGGGTCGATGCTGCCCGAGCGGCTGGGCATGATCAGGCCGTCGGTGGGCGTCATGCCCATCGTCGTGTCGACCGAACGGCCATGATCGATCGCGCACAGCGACGCCCCGATGCCCAGGTGGCACGAGACGATCTCGAGCTCGCCGAGCGGACGCTTGAGCACCTCGGCCGCCTTGAGCGACACATAGCGGTGCGAAGTGCCATGAAAACCGTATCGACGGACGCCGTCCCGCTTGTAAAGATCGTAAGGCAGCCCGTAGAGATAGGCATAAGGCGGCAGGGTCTGGTGGAACGCGGTATCGAAGACGGCCACATGGGGCACGTCGGGCAAGCGCTGGATCGCCAGACGAATGCCTTCGACATTGATCGGATTGTGCAGCGGCGCGAATATCGCCAGGGCCTCGATGTCGGCAATCACGGTGGGCGTGATCACCACCGCGCTGGCGAACTTGCTGCCGCCATGCACCACCCGGTGGCCGACCGCCGTGATGTCGTGCAGATGCAGTTCGAACGCCTCGCCCAGCAGACGGGTCGATTCCTGGATCACCGCAAACAGATCCCGCAGCGCAAACGCCGGCCGCTCGAGGCTGCGGGCGTGGGGACCGACGGATACGCTGACGCGCGCGACGTCCGGATCGGCGTTGTCGATCACGCCGTGGATATCCGAACCGAGATCGCGGGTGTCGTAGATGCCGAAGTGGATCTGGCTGATCCCGACGTTCAGGGCGACGACCTTGCCGCGCACCGTGCTGCCGAGCGACAGTGCGTAGGGGTCGTCCGAACGCGCGAGCTTGCTGCGTTGCGCAACGGCCGGGTCGGCCGACATCGCGCGGGTCCGTTCCGCGAGCAGGCGCGACAGATACGCGACGGCCTTGGGCTTGGTCAGGATGGATTCGTGAAAGACCGCGGCCGGAATCAAGAGCACGAAACAACGGGTGCCGGCGATGACATCCGCGGCGATGCGCTCGCCGGTCAGCAGCGACATCACGCCGAACACGTCTCCTTCGCCCAGCTGACTGATCACCGAGCGGGTACCGGTGTTGTCGCTGACCGAAATCTCGGCCAGGCCGCTGATCACCACGCCGATGAATCGCCCTTCGTCGCCTGTTTCGAGGATCGCCTCGTTACCTTCGAAGGTGGCAAGCTGCGATCCGGCGACGATCTCGTCGACCTTGTCGGCCGGAAAATGCTCGAACAAGCGCACCCGTTCCAGAAAAAACTGCTTCAGATCTACTTCACTCATACCGGCTCCCGCGCGCATGCGCTGCATCACAAGACGGGAGACTAGCATTTTGCTGCATCGCACAAAAGCGCGGCGAGCGAAAAAGCAAAGTCCGAATCGCCCGTGCTCCAGCCAACCGGCGCCCCGGCGCCCAACCCGCTCACCCCGCTTCCCGATCCACCACCTTGGCGACGACCCGCCATGCGTACATCAGTCCGGACTCGTTGAACTCCAGGCGGCTTTCCGTATCCCGCCACCAGACCCCGCCCCGTTGGTCACTGCCGAGGTAAGTCCAGCGACGCAACTCGCCGCTGCACAGCTCGATCTCGTACACTGCATTGATCACCAGCCGGTTCATGTCGCCCCTCCCGCAAAGACATCCGCCACCCGACTCAGGCTACTACTACCCATGGGTTTGGGGCGCCAAAAGCCGAAAGATCCGTCCCAATGAAGCGCTGTCGGGCCGTCGCGGCACGGTACCAGCGACACTTTATACGAGGTAATATTAACGATTCTCATTCGCTACACCCCAAAACCGTGACTCTTCGCCCCAGCATCCTGATCGTCGACGATCACCAGAGCATACGAGACCCCTTGTCAAAATATCTGCGTCGGTTTGACTTCGACGTTGAGACGGTCGGTGATGGCAAGGGCATGCGTGAGCTGCTGGCACAGCGCACGTTCAGCTTGATCGTGCTGGACGTCATGTTACCTGGCGAAGATGGGCTATCACTATGTCGCTACGTGACCGAACATCTTGATATTCCGGTCATTCTCCTGACGGCCGTTACGGAGCAGGCTGATCGTATTGCGGGTCTCGAAGTGGGCGCCGATGACTATGTCGTCAAGCCGTTCGACCCCCGGGAACTGGTTGCGAGAATCCGTAGCGTGTTGCGCAGGGCCATACCCCACGACAAGAAGACGGAAACACCGGATGCCGGTTCCGATACCGGGGTGCTGGCACCGCAAAAGCACTTCACTTTCGATGGCTGGCTCTTCAATACCAGGAAGCGTCAGTTGCGCAACCCTCAAGGCTCGAACATTCCCATCAGCACGGCGGAATTTCGTCTTTTGTGGGTTCTGCTTGAACACCCCAATCGTGTGTTGAGCCGAAGCCAGCTTCTTGATCTGACCCAACGTTCTGACTGCGTCTTGTTTGATCGCAGCATTGATAGCCAGATCAGCCGTTTGCGTAAAAAGCTGGAGCCGGACCCCCGGCACCCCAGTTTGTTAAAGACCATTCGCGGCGATGGCTATCTGCTGGCGTCCAAGGTCACCGCCAGTACAGCATGAGACTGCTTCCACGCAGCCTGGCGGGCCAGCTTCTGGCGCTGCTGATCCTGGCGATGGTGGCTTCTCACCTCATTGCGGCACTGATCCTGTGGAAGTGGGGTACTTCCGACCAGATTCATCCTTTGGCTGTCCGCAAGATTGAAGCAAGGCTGCTGAGCACGTACCGATTAGTGGTCTCGCATAGTGCTCTGGCCGACTCCGTGCTGGAAGCGCTCGATCTGCCGGAATCGCGCTTCACGATAACAAGCCCCCCGCCCGGTACATCTCCCAGCATGGATGACCAGGAGGCAGCCCTGGCTCAGGCCATCCGCGATCGCCTGAGCTTGCCCGCCGGACAATCGGTACGCGCCCATCTCCGACAGGTCGACGCCCGGAGTTTCCCAATTGAGGAACACGCCCCGTCCTGGCTGGCCCAGGCCTTGAGCGGCGGCAACGCGTGGGCACTGGACATTGATATCGACCTTCCGAACGGAAAATCTCTGCACAGCCGGCACTGGCCGGCCATGATGCATCCCCACTGGGATCGCGTACTAGGCTTCTCACTGCCTGTTGGCGTGTTGCCGATCAGCTTGATTGCCATTCTTTTCGGGCGGCGGATCATGCGACCGCTCAAACGCTTGGCGCTGGCAGCAGAACGCTTCAGCAGGGGCGACCATCCCCAGCAGTTGCCACTTGAAGGTCCCCAGGGCATTCGGGAGATTACCAACGCATTCAACGAGATGCAGGAACGCTTGGTCCGTTTCGTCAATGGCCGCACTCGGATGATCGCTGCCATCGGCCACGACCTGCGCACACCGCTGGCTTCGCTGCGCATACGTGCGGAATTGATCGACGACGACGAACTGCGCGAGGCGATGATTCTGACCTTGGATGAAATGAGTGTGATGGCGGAAGAAACATTGCACTTTGCGCAAGACGATGCCAAACGAGAGTCGACCCGTGCCGTCGAGCTCAGTGCGCTGATCAATGATGCTGTCAGCCATCATCGGATGCTGGGCAAGGAGGTGGAATGGACGGCGCCGCCCGCCACCCTCTATCACTGTCGCCCGGTTCACCTCAAGCGGGCATTGAACAATCTGATCGACAATGCGACGCGTTATGGTCGCACACGCGTCTGGCTGCGCCTCGGCGAAGCAGGTGAAGATATCCGCATCGAGGTCGAAGACGAAGGCCCGGGCATTGCCCCCGACCAGCTCGATCGAGCGTTCGAGCCCTTCGTCCGCTTGGATGCTGCTCGCGGCCCCGAAACCGGCGGCACGGGCCTCGGCTTGGCCATCGCGCGTTCTTGTATCAGAGCCCATGGCGGCGAGGTAACGCTGCACAACCGTCCCGAAGGTGGCCTGCTCGCGGTCATCACACTACCAGCCTGAATTCCCGCAGTCCCGGCGCCATCGGGATCACTCCATTTCCAGACTCGAGGCGGTGTCGCAGGCCAGCGCACCGCCGGCAGTCTTGTGGGTGATTGTGTCGACGCATGTCAACAAAGCGCGCAAAGCGCCATCGTTGCCACGATTCGCCCAACTCCCGCCATATCAAAAAGCAATCATTCGCATTTAGAGATCTCTTCACATTGCTCCATGCGTGTGACGCGATCGCTATCGCAGTCCCGTCTCGGAAGCCGGATGCACACCGATTCCGGGGTTTATTTTTGCTCGAGGAATCCGCCAGCCACCAAGGCGTCGCGACAAACGCGTCGTCTCGGCCCGCAAGCGCCCTCGCTCACCACTTCGCAATAGGAAAGACCGATGACGCGCCGTCGAATCGAGGAACGCAACACCCTGTCGCATCCTGAACTTCAATACCAAGAGCCTGAATGCGCCAACGCATCCCCTCGTGCTCATTCCCAGGTACCCCAATCGCCCGCAAGCAAGTGTCTATCCGAATCCACACTCGGACTTCTTCTCCCGGTTCTCGCGGTATCGATTACCGTTTCGGGTCCGGCCGCGGCACAGGACGCCCGGGAAGGTGAGGTCGAACTGGCCCCGACCGTCGTAACCGGCCAACACGATCGCCTCAACGTCAGCCAAGGCAGCGCGGCAACCCTGACCGCCCCGTTGTTGAACACGCCGCGGACGGTCAGGGTCATCACCCGGCGCGAGATCGAGGAACGCGGCGCCACCTCGGTCGAAGACATCCTGCGCACCACACCCGGCGTCACGCTCGGCAGCGGCGAAGGTGGCACCCCCTTCGGCATGCGTCCCTATATCCGGGGATTCGAGGCCGCTTTCAGTATCGCCGTCGATGGCGTGCGCACGCGAGGCCGGACGACCTATGAAAGCTTCAACATCGAAAACATCGAAATCAACATGGGATCCGACGGCGTCACATCGGGAGCCGGTTCGGCAGGCGGCAGTATCAGCCTCAACTCGAAGGAGCCACGCATGGGCGAGCGCTTCAACGATCTCTCGGTCATGTTCGGCAATGCCTCCCAACAGCGCGCCACGTACGACGGCAACTTCTCCTTTTCCGATGACGTCAGCGGGCGTCTGAATCTGCTCTGGCAGGATTCGGGGGTGCCCGGTAGCAAGCACGTCGAAGACAACAAGGAGGGCATCGCGCCCTCAATCGCCTGGAACATCGACGGCGACAACAAGCTGACCTTCAAATTTCAACACGTCAAAAGCACGGGGCGCCCCGGCGCGCGCGTACCTTTTGCAAACGCGGCCTACAACGCCAACAGTCATATTCCAGGCTGGGCGGACTACGGCTCTGGCACACCCGGCGACCCGCATCTACCGCTCGAGAACATCGATCGCGACAACTATTACGGCGTGCTTGGACGCGACTTCCGCGAGGCGAACAATTCCAGCGCGCACCTCAAGTTCGAACATGCATTCGCCAACGACTTCCTGCTGACCTCGGGACTGTCGTGGATCGAAACCGACGTAAAAATGGCCATCATGCGACCGGCGGTCACCATTGCCAACGGTCAGTTCATGGTTGCGCGTAACGGCAACGGCGGCTACCGCGCCTCCAATCGCGATACCGAAACCGCCACGTTTAACACGAATGTCCGTGGTGAGTTCAATTTCGGCGGATTCGAGCATAGCGTATCGTTTGGTGTCGAGGTGGCCCGCGACCGGGTCCGCAACGGGTCCTCGACCACGACGGTGACGACGCCCAACCAAACACCACTGTTCAATCCGGACCCCTTCAGCCCGTTTACCACTACGGGATCGTTCGGCCCGCTCGGCACGCCGGTCAAGACCGACACGGAGGCACTCTACGCCTTCGATACCGTGAAACTCAACGATCGGTGGATGGTCAACGGCGGTGTCCGCATCGAGGATTTCGAGATCGACGATGGTGCCCAGCGCTGGGGCGATACGCTCACGGACTACCAAATCGGCATCATGTTCAAGCCGATTGCGAATGCAACGATCTACGCTTCGCTGAATACGACTTCATCGCCTCCGGGCGCCTGCGCCAATCAGGGCGGCGGCAACTGCCCGTCAGAATCGCTCAACGAATTCACCACCAGCACCAAAGCCGAACAGACCCGCAACACGGAACTCGGCATCAAATGGGATTCGTCGGGCGGCGATCTCTCGCTGAACGCCGCCATCTACAACACCGAGAAAGACAACGCGCGCATCGCCGATGAGGACGGCAACTACACATTGAATGCGGGCAATCATCGCGGACGCGGATTCGACCTGGGCGTAGCCGGGCAAATCAACAGACGGTGGGCGGCCACCGCCGGCTATACCTATCTCGACGCCGAACAGACGGACAACGACACCCGCAACACTCCCATCAACACGGCCAAACACACGTTCTCTTTCTGGACGACCTACGCCATCAGCGACAAGATTACGCTTGGCGGCGGAGCCAATCATGTCAGCCGCAAGTACGTGAACCCGGAAAACACCTATGCGGTGCCCGCGTACTGGCGCGCCGATGCAATGGCCTCTTACCGGCTCAACCCCAAGACCTCGGTTCAACTCAACGTTACCAACCTGTTCGACGAGCGGTACTACGACTCCTCCCACGTCGGATCTTTCGCGACCATACAACCCGGCCGCAGCCTCACCGCACGACTGAACTACAGCTTTTGATTCAGCGCTGTTCACAAACTGAAGCTAACTACATTTTTCGCTTCTTGGAGTTGCGACGATGAATCGGAGCATGTTGCGGGACACCCAGTGGGCGCGCATCGAGATGTTGTGCGCAGGCAAAGCAAAAGAACGCGGCGTCGCAGGACGCGACAATCGTATGTTCGTCGAGGCGGTACTGTGGGTCACACACACCGGCTCACCATGGCGCAACCTGCCCAAGCAGTTCGGGCGGTGGCACACAGCGTATATCCGCGCCTATCGTTGGAGCAGGAAAGGCATCTGGGCGCAGATGGCCGAAGCGCTCAAGGGCGATGCCGATCTGGCGCAGCTGTTCATCGACTCAACGATCGTGCGCGCGCACCAGGGTGCCGCGGACGCGCAAGAAAAACGCGGGAGCAAGAAGCGCCTGGATGCAGCCAAGGCCGATTGAGGCTGGAATGCACGGTGGTCGAGGTGAGGGACGCCCCTTCACCTCGACACCGAACCAGCAACCCGGCGGCCGGCACCGGCGAAGCAGCCGAGCGCGTCAAAGTACTTCACCCCGATTGTCAATACACACCAGGCTTTGCGCCCCATGCTCGTAACCATTCCGGACTTACTGACTCCAGCAGAAATCACCCATATCCGCCAGAGGCTGGAAGACACCCAGTGGATCTGCGGTCGGCGCACGGCCGGCGATCAGGCCGCAAAGGTGAAGAACAACCTTCAACTTCCCGTGGAGAGCACCGATGCAGTCGAACTCGGCAACATCGTGCTGGGTGCGCTGGGGCGCAACGCCATCTATTCCTCCGCCGCACTGCCACTGCACGTGCTGCCACCGATGTTCAACCGTTACGACGAGGGCATGGACTTTGGAACCCACGTGGATGGCTCCATACGCGTGATTCCGGGCACCGCGCAACGCATCCGCACCGACGTATCCACCACGGTTTTCCTATCGTCACCCGAGGAATATGACGGCGGCGAGCTCGTGGTACATGACACCTACGGCGAGAAACGCGTCAAGTTACCGGCAGGCCACGCAGTGATCTATCCGGCAACCAGCCTGCATTCAATCACACCGGTGACGCGCGGCTCTCGCTGGGCGTGCTTCTTCTGGGCCCAGTCGATGGTGCCCGACGACTGGAAGCGGCGCATGCTCTATGAACTCGATCTGTCGATCATGCGCATCCGATCGCTACTGCCCGACGACGATGAAGCCGTAACGGGGATCGTTGCCCATTATCACAATCTAATCCGCCAATGGGGGACGACGTGAGGCATAGCCGCAAACACGCCTTCCCATGCACACCCCCCACGGCGCCGATTTCGACCGGGCGTAATCATCATTGCCCGGTGTTTCCGCCAACCGGACGGCGTGTTTCATCGCCACCGGTCATGGCAATGGATCAACATTGTCGAGGAACACGCACATATGCTCCCAACACTAGCGCAGATTCCCGCCGAAGTCGTCTCCGTGGGTGACTACGAGCCCTTGGCGCGCGAGCGCATGAGCGCATCGGCGTGGGCCTACTTGCAGGGCGGTGCGGCCGACGAGCTCACCTTGCGCGACAACCTCGACGCCTTCCGCCGGCTGCGCCTGCTACCGCGCGTATTGACGGATGTTGGCGGTGGCGATATCGAACTGGCCCTGCTAAACCATCGTCATGCATCCCCCATCCTCCTGGCACCCGTGGCGTATCAGCAACTCGCCCACCCCGAGGGCGAACTGGCCACCGCGTTGGCAGCCTCTGCGATGCAGACCTGCATGGTCGTCAGCACGCAGGCCAGTACTTCGCTCGAAACGCTAGCACAGGCAACGCAGGGTCCACTATGGTTCCAGCTCTACATCCAGCTCGATCGCGCCTTCACTCGGGAACTGGTCGCGCGAGCGGAGGCAGCCGGTTACCAGGCGCTGGTCGTCACAGTGGATGCCCCGGTCAACGGCGTACGCAACCGCGAACAGCGCACCGGATTCACGCTGCCCCAAGGCGTGGTGGCGGTCAATCTGGAGGGCATGCGCTCACTGCCGGATGAGCCTGTGCGTGCTGGTGGCATCCCACTGTTGCAGACCAAGCTCGTACGTAGCGCCACGACGTGGGATGACGTGCAATGGCTGCGGTCGATCACAAAACTTCCCATTCTGCTCAAGGGCATTCTTGCTCCCGGCGATGCGGTACGTGCGGCCGACGAAGGCATCGCGGGCGTCGTCGTGTCAAACCACGGTGGACGCACGCTGGACGGCCTACCGGCCACCATCGACGCATTGCCAGCGATCGCCCACGCCGTTGAAGGGCGCATTCCCTTGCTCTTGGACGGAGGTATCCGCCGTGGCACCGACATCTTCAAAGCCTTGGCACTGGGCGCATCCGCAGTGCTGATTGGACGGCCCTTCGTACATGGTCTCGCCGCAGCCGGGGCCTCGGGCGTGGTGCATGTCCTACACATCCTGCGCACCGAGTTGGAGATCGCCATGGTCCTGACGGGTTGCCGTACCCTGGCCGACATCGACATCACACGGTTGGTGCAGCCGCTCAATTGCTCTTGTCATCGGCACAGCTGAAGCCCGAGACCGCTGCCTGGGCGGCTCGACTCTGCGTGCGCGCCACCGGCGCTCGTCGATCTGCGCCTTGAGGTTACGAAAAGGCGCGCGTTGACTTCGGATACCAACGCCATCAGAGCGTCCATGGCGATACATCGCCGCCCCGTGCGATCGCGAGCCGAAACCTCAATCCGGGCTCGGCCCGCACGGCCGTGAGAATCCAGCCATGTGCCAACGCAATTTCCTGGCAAATGGACAAACCCAGCCCTGCCCCGTGGTCGCGCCGATGCGCCGCGCGCCAGAACCGCTCGAACAACAGGGGAAGCTGAGCTGCATCGACGCCTGGCCCTGAATCCCGCACTGTCACCGCGTCGCGTTGAATTTCCACGCTGACGATCGTCTTTGCAGGTGCGTGCTGAATGGCGTTCTCCAACAGATTCTTCAGCACAGTAAACAAGGCGCCGCGGTCGGCCTGCCACTCCACGTTGTCGGCAACGGCGGATACCTCCAAGCGCACGTCGGCGGCACCGGCCATGCGTTGCAGATAAGCCGCGGCCTCGTCGGCTGCATCCTGCACCCGGACGGTGGTGAAGTTGTAGTTGTGCGCCTCGCTGGCCTCAGCCAGAAGCAGTAGCTGCTGCACCTGACGCGTCATGTATTCGACATCGCTCAAGAGCGCGTCACGATCCTGAGGGCCATCTTCCCCCAGCTCTATCTGCGCACGAATCAACGCGAGTGGCGTCTTCAACTCGTGCGCCGCGGTACCGAGAAATTCCTTCTGCACGCGATAGCCGTTTTCGAGACGCTCCAGCACCCGATTGAAACTGTCGACAAGCGGGGCAATCTCCGAGGGGACGACTTCCGTCTTCAGTCGGGCATGAATGGAGCGCGGCGAGATTGCTGCCGCAGACTCCGATACATCTCGCAGTGGCTTGAGGGTGTAGCGCAAGGTAAGGTAGGCGCACAGGCCAAAGGCGACGAGCAGCACGAGGCTGAATACCGTAACGCCGGTTACCACCAGCGGCAACGCGATGCGATGATGGAGGAGTTCCATGAACCGCGCGCTGGCCGCGAACTGCAGGTACCACGTCCGGCCACCATGCTCGAGCGGCTCGGTGACTCCATATACGACCAATCCCTCGTGCCCGAAGTCGAAGCTCCCACGCACCAACCGGAGGAAATCTCCGCCAGCCGGCCAGAATCTCTCTCCGGCATTCGAGGCAGCGACCGCCTTCCCGGCGTCGTCCAGGATTCGATACGCAATTTCGCGCTGGGGACCTTCGTACAGCCACGCCAGATCGTCCATGCTGGCATCGAATCCGACGGGTCTGCCATTGCCGTCGAACCTGATCTTTTCCGCCAGCCCCTCCGCAGCGTCAGCCAGGTCCATCCGGGCCAGTTTATCGCTCTGAAGCACCGCTACTGCGGCGATCACGACCAGCGCAATGCTGAGAATCATGCCGAAAACATAGGCCAGCAGAACCTTCAACCTCAGGCTATTCAGCGGAATCTTCTTCGCGGAGCGCATAGCCGAGCCCTCTGACGTTGACGATCCGCTGCCGCGAACCGATTGCGACCAGTTTGCGGCGTATGCGGTGAAGGGCCACATCCAGCGCGTTTGGTGTGACCGCCTCGCTCAGCCCCCATGCCGCTGCCTCCAAGGCACTGCGGCGCACGACCTCCTCATGCTTGCGCAAGAGCAGCAGCATGATCTGTACCTCAGCCGGGGCCAGGGTGATGCGCTCGTCTCCGCTGCATAGAACACTTGCGTTGGCGCGCAGCGTCAGATCGCCGTGAGTGGGATCAAGCGGGCGGAACTCCACGGGGCGGCGCAGCAAGGCACGCACTCGCGCCACCATCTCGTCCATGGCGAATGGCTTGGGCAGGTAGTCGTCGGCTCCGGCTTCGAGACCCTCCACCCGGTCATGCAGTGCATCACGCGCCGTCAGTACAAGGCAGGGGGTACGAAAGCCGGCGCTACGCAGCTTCTGCAGCAAGACCAGTCCGTCCCCATCCGGCAATCCCCGGTCAAGAACCAAAGCCTGGTAAGGTATCTGTTGGACGGCAGCCCATGCAGCGTCGATGCGTTCGCTCACATCGACGCCGATTCCTGCGGCCACCAGGCCCTTGTGTATCAGCCGGGCCAGCCGTTCGTGGTCTTCGATCAGGAGTATTCGGCTCATCGGAAACTGTACTGGTAGCCCAGCATCACCCGGTTTTCGGTCGAGCGATCCACGATGGGGCTGTCTTTGATCTCTTTGCCCAGGAACGTCACACCGACATTGAGCATCATCGAATGATGCCTGTCAAAACGGTAAATGCCAGTCAAGCTGATTTCGGGGTTGACCGCGGCCTTGCCGGTATAAGCCGCACGCCCCGCCGTTACCTCGCTGTCACGCACGCCGTAGTAGTAGTCCACATACTTCCTGTCTAGCCATTCAACGCCCACCTGGGGTATCAGCATCAAGCTTGGGCTCAGCATGAGCTTGCGCTCCAAGCCCAGGGCAAGGCGTTGCCCCTTGCTGTTGCTAGAGGCATCACCCAGCCACTCCAGCGTGATGCCGGCCAGGTCATTTTCCCACTCCACCTTGGCGCCTAGCCAGACGCTGGACTTGCGCTCTGCCATGCCAGCCAGGGCCGGCGAGTCGCCGGCCTCGTAGCCAGCGCCGTCGAACAGCTTGGCCACGACGCCGAAGTTGAGGCGTTGCGATTCACTCAACTCGATTCCTGGCAGCTTCAGTTCCAGATTCGGGCCGTCCAGCCTCACATACCGATTTTCGTAAGAGATCATGGGCAAGGCTCTGGTCTCGCGATCCATACCCTTGTACGCCGTCTGTGCGCTGATGCCGGCCAGGCCCAAGCCCCAGGAGGCACCCTCGGGCTCGTCCTTGCCGGAAGGCTGCTGGGCGAACGCAGGAGCCGGGCAGGCCAGTACCGCCGCGACAGCGGAGACAAGGGCCAGGTTGACGGCGCTTGCTTTAAAGCGGTGCTTGAAGGCTGGGGAGGGAGGCATGAACAGGTTCCTTGCGGATGTTGAAAACCTTCATCCTCCGGCCCCCCGTCTTACGGAACACTTACCCGAATCAAGAGCTATAGCTCGGCGCCGCTGACCGAAATTCCGGTAAGTGTCTGGAAAGACATACGGCCAGATAGTCGCATTCGTTGCAGATCGAGGCGAAGGCTTGCGAGCCCCCAAGAACCCAGTCAATGAACGTCCGATCCAGGTTCCAGCATTCCCGCTTACGGACTCGGTTTCATGCGCCAACCCAACTGGCCCGCCACTTGGTGCTGTACGCTGCCATCGGCATACCACATGTACTCGCGGGTTTCCCTGGTATCACGCGAAGGTGGTTGATGATGATGGCCTTACGAACCTCAGCAGTTGCGAGGATTCGTCTAGGAAGGCGGTTTTAGACCGGCGCGACACGAATGGCGATTTTCGTGTCGCGCTAATCGGAGTTGGCGCGACAGCGGGACGCAGGAGCCTAACAGCTGATATCGATAAACGCCTGACTCAAAAACAAAAAGCCACCGGGCGGGTGGCTTTTTTGCGGGATTTTTGGTCGGGGAAAGAGGATTCGAACCTCCGGCCCCTGCGTCCCGAACGCAGTGCTCTACCAGGCTGAGCTATTCCCCGACGTTCAGCGCGATCTAGTGATTTCTCTCAATCGCGAAGGAGCACAATTCTAGCAGCGAATTCTTGAAAATGGAAGGTGGCAATGATTGAAGTGCATTGACTGCAAGCTGCGCCTCCGCGCGCGCGCTCACGCGCGACTCGTCCAGCGCGCCGGTCGCGTGAATGATCTCGAGGATGGCTTGAAAGTCATCACGACCTCCGGATTCGATCGCTGTCCGCACCCGGGCCGCTTGGGCCGCCGTGCCATGTTGCATGGCAAAAATCAATGGCAGCGTCGGCTTGCCCTCGGCCAGATCGTCGCCCAGATGCTTGCCTAGCGAGACCTCGTCGGAAGTGTAGTCAAGCACGTCGTCGACGATCTGAAAGGCCGTGCCGAGGTGCATACCAAAAGCTGCGAGTTGCGCTTCCAGCGCCGCATCGGCGCCCCCCAGGATCGCCCCGAGACGGGTCGCCGCCTCAAACAGCTTGGCGGTCTTGTAGCGGATAACGCGCAGGTAGTCGTCGATACCCACATCCGCATTGTGGCAGTTGAGTAACTGCAACACCTCGCCCTCGGCGATGACGTTGGTAGCGTCGGCCAGGACTTGCATGACACGCAGGTCATTCACGCCGACCATCATCTGAAACGCGCGCGAGTAGAGAAAATCACCGACCAGCACCGACGCGGCGTTGCCGAACAAGGCGTTGGCCGTCTTGTTGCCGCGCCGCAGATCGGATTCGTCGACGACATCGTCGTGCAGCAGCGTCGCGGTATGGATGAACTCGACCACCGCGGCGAGCTCATGGTGATGCACGCCGCGGTAACCGGTCGCGTTCGCACAGAACACCACCAGTGCCGGGCGCAGGCGCTTGCCGCCACTGTGGATGATGTATTCCGCGACCTGCCTGATCAGGACCACATCGGAATGGAGGCGCTGCCGGATGACGGCATCGACCGACTGCATGTCGACGGCAATGGGCGCAAAGATCGGCGGAATCGGCAAAATTGCGACACTCACGGAAAACCCGCGATCTTAGGGGGCCACACATGCCCCGTCAACCGCACCAGGCGACGAGCGGAAGAATACGCACCGTGCGGTAACGCACCCCACCACGCAACCGCCGAACCACGCAAACCGCACGCACTCATGTGTCTGCCTCCCGCACGATATCGGGCCGATCGGTGATCACGCAATCGACTCCCCATTCGAGCAGTTGCCGGGCACGCGCGGGATCGTTCTCGGTGTACACGACCAGCCACAGGCCTTCGGCATGGACCGCCTGCGCGAGCGCCGCAGTCACCTGGCCCGCCTCCGTGTGCAGCGCGACGACGCCGAGCCGGCGGCAACGCACCGCCCAGTCGGCGGGCATGCTTTCGACCAGCAAGCCGCGGGGCAGATGTGGCGCGATCTCGGCCGCCGCCGTAAGCGCGATCTCGGAGAATGAAGACAGCAAGGGCGGCTGCGCCGCGCTGCGCCACAACTCAGCCGCCGCGGACGCGACCACCCGGGCGGTCGGCGCATCCCAGCCGGTGGCCGGCTTGATCTCGACGTTGGCCGCGAGACCGAGCGCGATACACCGTCGAGCCACATGCCCGAAACCCGGAATGCGCTCGCCGGCGAAACGCTGATCGAACCAGGAGCCGGCATCCAGCGCATGCAGGGCGGCATCCGGTGCGAGCGACATGTCGCCGCAGCCGTCGCTGGTCCGCTCCAGGGTTTCGTCGTGGATGACGAACGGCGACCCCTCGCCGCTCAGCATCACATCGAACTCCACGCCCCGGCAACCGAGCGCATGCGCGACATTGAGGCCGGCCAGCGTATTCTCCGGCGCCAGTTGCCCACCGCAGCGGTGGGCGAGCACGCGCGGCCACGGCCAGCGGGCGGGCGCCATCCGCGGAGCCTACTTACCCTTGGGCACCGGTACCCGGGCAGCCATCACGGCCTCGTCGAGCGCCAGCTTGGCCGGCTTGCGCTCGGCCCACACATCCCTGAGCGCGGCATCGACGATGCCGATCACACGTGCGCCGCCGATCGCCGCCGCCGCCGAGGACTGGGCCGTGGCAGGCTTGTTGGTGAGCTGCGAGACGGCCACCTGCACGTTCGCGAGGTCGCCCCCCAGGAGGTCACTCTGGGCCGCGAAGAAACCCGCGCGATTCAGCGGCAGATAACCACTCTCGAGCTGCCAGGCGATCTGGTTCGGAGGCTGCAGCCAGAAATCGACGAATGCCGCCATGGCCTTGTACTCGGCTTTCTGCTTGCCGGCCGCGAACCACAGCGTGGCGCCGTCGGCAAGGGTGTTCTGCGGCGAACCGAACATGTCGTCGTGATACGGCAGTGGCATGATGCCGATATCGAAACCCGCCTTGCGGCGGAACCCGGCCCAGTTCGACGATGGTGCGGCGATCACGGAACACTCGCCCGCGACGAACCGCTCCTCGGCCTCACGATCGGTCTCGAAGATGCGCATGAAGCGCGCCCGATGCCAGCTCGCCATGAGCGCGACATGCTTGACCTGGAGCATGTTGTTGAACGATGGCTGCAGAATCTTGCCCTGCATGGCCGCGGTCGGCTCGTTGTGCCACGCGCTGGTGTTCTCGATCATGACCCGCGCAGGCTGCGACACTGTGTATGGGCAGGTTCCGCCCGCATCGAAAAGCTTGTCGAGCGCCTGCTGCAGCTTGGTCCAGGTCGGCAAGGGCGCATCCGGGTTCAGGCCGGCCTTGCCGAGCACGTCGCGGTTGACGAACAGGACCGGCGTCGACAGCCCGACCGGCAACGCACGCAACTGGCCCTTGGCGTCGACCGCGGTGCGGCTGAGCACCGGTGGCGGCTTCAGCGTCCTGAGCGGTACGCCGGCTTCGTGCATGGCGGCGTGCAGCGGCTTGAAACGTGGCTTGCCGCTCAGAAACCGTTCGCTGTCCTCGCCGTCGAGAATCAGCATGTGCGCCGTCTCGCCCTCGGTGAGGCCGCCTTGCTGCACCTTCACCTTGAAGCCCTTGCTGCTTTCATTGAAACGCTGTGCGAGCGCCTGAAGTGCGGCATCACGTTCGACGCCGAGGTTATGCACCAGCCTGACTTCACCGCTGGCCGCAGCCGCCTTGCCCGGCGCCGGCGCGGCATGAACCGCGCCGGCAAACACGGTCAGCGACAGCGACACCACCAGCCTCAGGGAAACGATCGAATCAAAACACTTTAGGTTCACGAAATTTCCAGAATGATCACCAATCGGATCGAGCCATCGTCTGGCTCGCCGCAATTGAAAAGAAAAGCTTTTTGCGCCCCGTGCGCGATCGCGATCATATACCGGCCACGAAAAAGTTGCGTGACACCGCACCACCCGATCGGGCAAATAATGGTAAAGAATCGCACTCGCGCCACGCCTTGCCGGGCCCCGGCTGCGGTCATGCGCCTTCGGACGCCTGCCACTTCAGCTTTTCGGCAGCGTGCCGTTACCATGGGCGACGATGCTCACACTCGCGGATACCGCAGCCCACCATGAAGATCCGACGCTTGATCCTGCTCGTTTGCCTACCCCTGCTGGCCGGCTGCGAGATGGTCTACGACCTGCTCGAGATTCCCAACCCGAAGAAGGAGGCCGAGATCGTGGATAGCGAAGGGCGCGCAATAGGCAGCGCCTGCCGCCACGCGGGCCGCTCCCTCGAGGACTGCTACATCCTCAACCCCAAGGCCGAAAAGGCCTCGGTGTTCAAGGGCTGGCGCGACATGAACGACTACATGATTCTGAACGGCATGGAGGTCGTCCCGTCGCGGCTCACGCCGACGACGGCGCCGCCTCCGGAGCCCCGCCTCGACGTACCGGCGGTGGAACCTGCGGCGCACTAGGCGGCCAACGCCGGTCAGAGCACCGGGTTGGTGTAGCGCAGATGTACCGCCTCGATCTCGGCCATGAGTTCCTGGTCCAAGGACCGCGCCCATGCCGCGATGTTTTCGGACAACTGCGCGAGGCTGGTCGCGCCAATGATGGTGCTGGTCACGAACCAGCGCCGATAGACGAACGCAAGCGCGAGTTCGGTGGGCGAGAGTCCGTGCTTGCGCGCCAGGTCGGCATACGCCGTCACCGCCGGAACGACATTCGGTTTGGTATAGCGCTGGCCGAAGCTCTCGAACTCGGTCAGCCTGCCCGGCGCGGCCGGATCGACCAGATACTTGCCGGTGAGATGACCGAACCCGAGCGGTGAGTAGGGGAGGACGCCGACCTGCTCTCGATGGCAGATCTCGACCAGCCCGTATTCAAACACGCGGTTCAGCAGACTGTAACAATTCTGGATCGACACGACGCGCGGCAGACCATACTCGTCGGCCAGCCGCAAGAACTGCATGACGCCCCAGGGATGCTCGTTCGACAGCCCCACATAGCGAATCTTGCCTTCGGCGACGAGTTCCGCCAGCGCCTCGAGCTGGGCCCGGATCGGGGTGCATTCGGCCTCGCGCGCGGGGTCATACTGCCATTGCCCGAACATCGGCTGATTGCGCTCGGGCCAATGCAACTGGTAGAGATCAACATAGTCGGTGCGCAAGCGCCGCAGGCTGCCCTCGAGTGCCGCGCGCAGATTCGCCCGGTCGAGGGCCGGCGGGCCGCCGCGGATCCAGTCCAGGCTGCGGGCGGGACCGGCGATCTTGGTGGCCAGCACGATCCGGTCACGCGCCTGCCGCCGCAACCAGTTGCCGACGATGGACTCGGTGGCACCATAGGTTTCCGCGCGCGCCGGCACGGCATACATCTCGGCCGTGTCGATGAAGTTGATGCCGGCATCGCGTGCCATGTCGAGTTGCGCATGCCCGTCCGCCTCGGTGTTCTGCTGGCCAAAAGTCATGGTACCCAGGCATATCCCCGACACTTTCAGGTCGCTGCGCCCCAGTTGCCGATAATCCATATCCACTCACTCCCACCCATCCGCGGCCGCAGCCGCGATCGTCATGCCTGCGCAAATCGCGCTTTGTCGAGCCGCACGCGCACTTTATCATCCGGCTCCAAACGCAATCATAACAACGAGCCCGCCGATGTCCGACGACACGAAACACCAAGCACCGCCGTGGTCGCCCCCCGGCGAACCGATCGCCTACGGATATCTCGCCCTGTGCCGGGCCGGATTCGAGAAGGAAGTGGCCGAAGAGCTCACCGCTTTCGCCCGCAGGGTCTGCCTCGACGGACAGGTACGTGCCACCCCCGGCGCCGCCTTCGTCGTGTTCGAAACGCGCGAGGCGCTGCCGTTTGCCGATCTGGCCGATGCCTGCGACTGGCAGACGCTGAGTTTCGCACGCCAGTTGCTGCCCTGGTTCGCCCGGGTGGACGATCTGCCCGACCGGGACCGCGCCACACCGATCGTTGCGGCGGCACGTACCGCCGGCCAGGCGTTCTCCGCACTGTTGCTGGAGACACCCGATACCGATCTGGCCAAGCAACAATCCGGATTCTGCCGGCGCTTTGCCGAACCCTTGCAGCTCGCGCTCGAGAAGGCGGGCCTCCATCGCACCCGCGGCCGGCAATTGGCCGAACTGCATGTGCTGTTCAGCGATACCACGACCGCATGGTTGTGCGCTGCCCTGCCCGGCCGCGCAGCGCTCTGGCCAATGGGGGTGCCGCGCCTGCGCATGCTGCACGAGGCCGCGAGCCGCTCGACCCTCAAGCTTGCGGAGGCGCTGTTTACGCTGTTGTCCGAAGAAGAGCGTACGAGCCACCTGCGCGCCGGCCTGCGTGCCGTGGACCTCGGCGCAGCGCCTGGCGGGTGGACCTGGCAGCTGGCCCATCGCGGGCTCAACGTCACCGCGGTGGACAACGGCCCCATGGCCGCATCGGTCATGGCGACCGGCATGGTCGAGCATGTGCGCGCCGACGGCTTCACCTGGCGCCCCAGGCGGCCGGTCGAGTGGCTGGTATGCGACATGGTCGAACAGCCCTCCCGGGTCGCGGCGCTGGTTGCCGACTGGATCGGCAGCGGGCGCTGCCGGCGTTCGATCTTCAACCTGAAGCTGCCGATGAAGAAACGGCTGGCGGAGATCGAGAAGTGCCGCGCCCTGATCCACAAGCGGCTTGCCAAGGTCGGCCCCTACGATCTGCGCATCAAGCATCTTTACCACGACCGCGACGAGGTCACGGCCTACCTCGCGCTACAGCGCTAAGGCACGATGCACGGATCGAACCGCACAGGTCCCGCGCACATCCGACAAGACGCCCCAGCCTGCCGGTGTATAATCCGCGCTTCGACACATTCAGTCTGACGGCGCGCGCGCTTCCCAAGATTCCCGAGCCCATGCGCTCTCTTAAACCCAGTGCCCGGCCGGGGCGCGGCGGCGCCATCGCAGGCCTCTTCATAGACATGGACTTATGAGTTTCGCCGATCTCGGGTTGAACCCCGAGCTGCAACGCGCGGTCGCCGAATCCGGCTACACGCAACCGACCCCCATCCAGATGCAGGCCATCCCGGTGATTCTCGCCGGCCTGGATGTCATGGGAGGCGCCCAGACCGGCACCGGCAAGACCGCCGGTTTCACGCTGCCGCTGCTCCAGCGCCTCGCCCCCCATGCCAGCACCTCCACCAGTCCGGCCCGCCATCCGGTCCGGGCGCTCATCCTCGCACCGACGCGCGAACTGGCGGTGCAGGTTCATGAGTCGGTCAAGACCTACAGCAAGTACGTGCCCTTGCGATCGGCCTGCATCTACGGCGGCGTCGACATGCGCGCCCAGGTCGCCGAATTGCGTACCGGAATCGAGATCGTCGTCGCGACACCGGGGCGCCTCCTCGACCACGTCCAGCAAAAGACCATACAGTTGGGCCAAGTCGAGGTGCTGGTGCTGGACGAAGCCGACCGCATGCTCGACATGGGGTTCATTCCCGACATCAAGCGCATTCTCGAATTGCTGCCGTCCGCGCGCCAAAGCCTGCTGTTCTCGGCCACCTTCTCGGACGAGATCAAGCGCCTCGCCGACCAGA
>ERZ761603.667-NODE-667-length-27970-cov-41.091599_pt1 | contig 27970 bp, 24 predicted proteins | sample MGYA00511879_ERZ761603 | MGnify/ENA primary metagenome ERZ761603 (study PRJEB28899, sample SAMN02850040) | bioreactor sludge metagenome | biome: EBPR Sludge; feature: EBPR Bioreactor; material: flocular biomat | place: Australia: Thorneside Wastwater Treatment... | reverse complement strand
CGGCAACGCCTTTCCAGCTCGAAGGAAATTTACAGAAAGCATGTTGCACTAACGCTTGCCGCCGGTCGCGAGTTCCAGCAGCGCCTCGGTTGCTTCGGCGGGCAGATGGTCGGCGAGCGCGAGCAGGGTGTCCTCGGTCACTTGCTTGACATCGGGCAACCACTCCGGCGGAACGCCGTAGCTCAGCAACTCGTCGTCGGACACGCCCGGGAACAGCGGCTTCGCTGCCGATGCCGGTTTCGCGGGGGCGCCACCAGCGGCAACTCGCTCTGCACGTAGACCGGCACGATGATTTCCTGCACCGTCTCGCGGATCTCGATCAGTTGCGCCGCGCCGGTTCTCGGATGGGTTTCGAGCTTGCGCCGCGCGGCCCACTCATACGCCTTGTCGTGATGATCGACGTAGCAGAGCAGCAGGCTCGATTCGCCGCGATGGACGATCAGGTGAATGTCGCTGCTTGTGCGGACCGACCAGAAATTCCTGTCCCTGGCACGATCCAGCTTGTGGAAACTCAGGCCGGGGCTGGCGGGATTCAGTTGCAGGTCGAAGGCCGTCGTCTTGGCGGCCTTCTGCTCGTCGCCGCTCAGCCGGGCCAGGCTATCCGTAAAAGTATCGGCGATACGCAATTCCATAAGAAAACCCGCCAAGTCAGGCAATCAAGCTCAGGATTCCGTCACGGAATTTAGCGAAGCTGGGGGACTGGTTCTCCTCCGCGTTCATGTAACGTGCGATGGCTTCTGCCCATTCGTCTTTGACTTGCCCAGGCAGCGGCCAGCCTGCTTTACGTATCGCTGCGCTTCCTCCCGGATACACTGCATCGGCGAGGCGTTCCCACGTCCCGCAAAGGCTGTCTTGCACGTAAGCATCCAGTACAGCCATTTTTGCTTTAGGGTAAGCTGACAAGATCGCCTGTCTGTCACCAAAATACCAAGCTTCCATCTCCTCAATTGCCAGTCGGAAAAGCGTATTCGGGGCGGGGTCGCACTTTGCCAGAAGCGCTTTCAGTTCCCCCAGAAACACCTTGCAGTCGCGTTCATCGTTATCGACCACCACCACGATGGCGTCGATGCCAGGTGTTTTGCCATATCCGGCCAACAATCTTGGAAGCTGATTGAGCAAAGCACGTTTGGCCGGGTCACCCCCGGCTGCCAGGTTGGGGGGCAGACGTCCTATCCCTTTGTAAGCGTGAACACGCCAGGTATGTGGCTCTCCATAGCTCCCAATCAAAGCAGGCAGCAACGTCACGACCAACTTGGCCCCCGAATTGTCCTCCACAAGCACTTCAATATGCATGACTCAGTCCACGTCCAGATAGTCGCTATACCAGAGACTACCAAGCGGCAAGCCTTCGTCGACCAAATTCGTCACCAACGCCAGTTCGGATACGCGTCGTACCGTCGAATACCCATCTGCACCTTTTTTCAGTATCCACACTTCCTGAGGAGTCAGCGCGTCTACGAAATAAGGCTGATGGGTCGTCACGAAAATCTGCGGTGCGTTCTTTTTCCCGGTCGCGTGATTCCGCAATTCGGTGGCCAGCGTATCCAGCAATCTGTGATACAGACCATTTTCCGGTTCTTCGATACAAATAAACGGAGGTGGCTCAGGGTCTTCCATCAACAAAAGGTAAGCGAAAATTTTCAGCGTCCCATCTGACATCTGCCCTGCGTAAAACGGATCGGCGAACGCCCCGTCATTGAATTGCAGCAGTACCCGCTTGTCTTGCGTCACCAATGTCTTGATGCTCTGGATGCCGGGGATTTTTGCTGCGATCCGATCAAGAATTGACTGGAAGCGCTCCTTGTGCTCCCTTTCCATGTATTGCACCACGTTGCCGATGTTGTCGCCGTGCATGTTCAGGTGACGCTGCGCACCGGCAGAAGGAATTGAGCGTGCCGCGTCAGGGTGGAAGTAGGAGAGATACCAGCCTTTCAAAAAATCCCTGAACCGTTTGATGCGTGGATGTTCCTTGAGCGTTCCCAACGTGGCAATACCCAGTTGCCGAAGATCGGTGAGGGTAACGTCCCTCTTCGTGTTTGGCTCCTCGTCGCCCTCGCCCTCGAGAGCGGTGTCACCCGCCCATGCCATTCCTGATCCTTGCGTCAAACGCAGAAAGGGATAGGGACGACCAAACCGCTGACCTTTTCGGCGTTGCCCAAGAAACTCGTATTGCACATAGGGGCGGCCCGACTCATCCAAGTTGAGGTGTAGTTCGTACGTGATCGGCCGCTCGCTTTTTGATTCGCGGTAGTAAATCTCAAAGCAAATCGGTTCGTCTGTTCCAAGCGAGCGCATCCGCTCGAACCCGCCACGTTGTTTGGCGTCGCAGGCAGTTTCCAAGTCCGTCGATAGACAATCGGCGACGAAGCCAAAGGCATCGAACAAAGTACTCTTGCCGGCGCCGTTCTTGCCGATCACCACCGTGAAGGGCGTCAGCGGGTCGGCCTGCTGTTGTCCAGTCGACAATTTACCCAGCGTTACATCCCGCAGCGCCCGGTAATTCTTGACCCGAAATCCTTCGATCAACGCCATTCGGTTTCTCCGTACTCTTTAATCCAGTCAAGCATCATGCCACGCGAAACACCTTCATCACTTCGTCCCCCAGGTGATTGATGACCTTCACCGCAATCCGCCCGGACTTCGGTTTCCTGAACGGGCGCGAGGTGTCGCTGTTGAGCGAGGCCCAGGCTGCGGCGTCGATCTCGGCTTTCAGCGTCGTTTTCAGCGCGCTGTAGGGATCGTTGGCGCCGAGGAAATAGGCGTGGCGGACGAAGAAGCTTTCTTCGTTGTAGTCGGTGTCGATGAACCAGCAGGCGATGCCGTCGGCGCCGTCGCTGATGACTTCGCCGGTCTGCGGCTTGAACACATCGACGCCATTGACCTTGACGCGCAGGCTGTCGCCTTCGGGCAGAAGCGTGATGTCCGGCTCGCCGAAGATCACGAACAGGTTGCCCTTGCCGGTGTTCTTGAGGTCTTCCGCCATGTGCAGGTCGGCGTTCATGCGTGCCTTGAGGACCGGCAGCTTGCCGAGCTTGGCAAACTCCGTGGTGTGCGCCTCGAAGTTGAAGGCACAGGCGATCAGCACGTCGAATCCGGCATCGGCGGCTTCGCGCGCTGCTTCGACGAGATCGGCGCGCTGCACGGTGCCGAACTCGGGGCCGATGAAGATGGCGGCGCGTTTTTCCACGCCTTCGGCTTCGAGGTAGCGGCCTTCCGCACAGACCAGGTCGCCCGGCCAGGCGACCAGCGAAACGAAGCTGATGCGGTCGGCCTTGTGCGCCTGCTGCACGCCGGCGGTTTTCAGGTTGTCCAGGATCATCTGCGGGAAGGACTGCTTCGCCGCATAGCTGGCTTCCTGCTGGCGCAGGGTGTCGATCAGCTCGTCGTCTTCATCGACACCCAAGACACGGTGCGGCGACAGGCTCTCGACGGTGAACGGGCCGGCGACGCGCACTGCCTTCCGGTTCTCGTAGGGCTTGTCGTAGAGATATTCGAATTCGGCCTTGGCGGCGATGGAGGCGTCGATTTCCCGCTGCCGGGCGATGCGCGCCTGCCACCAGTCGGCGTGCGCCTGTCTGGCCGCGTCCGGCCAGTCCTTGCCGGCCTCGCGCGGAATCTCCCATTCCTGCCAGGTTTTTTTGAGCAATTCTTGCAGTCGACCGCGCAAGGGTTCCAGTTTTTCCTGCCACTGGTCCCAGATCACGTCGATCTCGGCATTGTTGGCGATGGACTTCAGCGTGATGTGCGGCACGCGCTCATAGACGAAGCCGTGGCGGATGTTGCCGTGGGTCGGCTGCGAACTCGGCGCCGTGCGCGTGACTTCGGCCTCCTTGATCTGGCCCTCACGGGAATCGGCGAGCAGGTAGAAGGGATAGCGCGCCCCCATGATGCGGGCACGGGCCAGCGCCAGCGCGACGCGAGAGGTGTCGATGGTGATCCAACGGCGGCCCCATTGCTCGGCGACGGTGGCGGTGGTGCCGGAACCACAGGTCGGATCGAGGACGAGATCGCCGGGGTCGGTGGACATGAGGATGCAGCGCTCAGCAAGCCGGGAGTTACTCTGGACTACGTAAACTTTGTCCTTTCCAGCCCCTCCAGAAGTATCGCTCCATACGCTTGGAAGCGAACGAACCGAAAAATCGCTCGCGCACCGCTTGTATCGCACCATCGATTTTTGGGGGATTAGTCGGTCAGCTTTACCTACGCGAATTGCGCCTTCTCGTTTGACCTTCCAATGATTGCCGGGCTTTGGCTTGAAGGTTCTTCCTTGAACATTGAGGTCGAAGTCACCATCTATTCGGAGGCCATCCGACTGCATTTGATCAGCGATAAATTCTTCTGCGTAATCGGGACGTTCAATGTAGAGTTGCCGATACTTCGCGTTTTGAGTATTTTTTGAGAACCACAATATGTGATTTGAGATGTTGTCGATAAATTTATCTTGGCGGCCACTTGTGGTTACGTAGTTGATTGACGAAACAAAATTCTCATCCCCAAACACCTCATCCATCACCGCCCGAACGCGATGAACATTCTCGTCGCCGATCTGGACAAAGATCGACCCCGAGTCTGTCAGCAGGTCGCGCGCCACGGTGAGCCGGTCGCGCAGGTAGGTCAGGTAGCTGTGGATGCCGTCGCGCCAGGTATCGCGGAAGGCCTTGACCTGTTCCGGCTCGCGGGTGATGTGGTCGGCCTTGCCGTCCTTGACGTCGCGGCTGGTGGTTGACCACTGGAAGTTGCTGTTGAATTTGATGCCGTAGGGCGGATCGAAGTAGATGCACTGCACCTTGCCGCGCAGCCCTTCGCGTTCGGCGAGGCTGGCCATGACCTGCAGGCTGTCGCCGAGGATCATGCGGTTGGTCCAGTTCTGGTCGTGCTGGTAGAACTCGGTCTTGTCGGCATCCCTGGGGATGCCGTTGAAGTCGGCGAAGAGGTCGGGCGTCATTTGCCCCTGCTCGTGCTCGCGTTCCTTCGATTCGCGCAGCAGCTCGTCGATCAGCGCCTTGGGGTGCACCTTCTCCTGAATGTAGAGCGGCGGCGCGTGGACGACGAGGTCGGACCAGTCCTGCTCATCCTTGCCGCGCCAGACCAGTTGCGGGTCGAGATCGGTGTTGCGCGGGTAGCGCACCTGCCTGGGGTTCTTCTGCGCGTCGTCGAGCACCGACTGGTATTCGGCGGTGGGGATGTTCCTGCGCTTGGCGTCGTCGTGGGTGATGGCGTCGACGCCTTTGGGCGCGGAGGATTTGGCCATTTCAGGGTTCTCCGGTGGGCGGCGCTTCGCCGGTCAGAATGCGGTACAGCGCTTCGTTGATGTAGTAATTGGAACGGCCAATTTTCAACTTTCTCAGCAGGCCACCGGCGACCAGCGCGTCGAGGTAGCGCGTTGCGGTCAGGCGCGAAACTTCGAGGTCACGTTGCAGGAAGTCGATCTTGGTGTAAGGGTGTGAGAACAGGTTGTTGATGAGGTCCTGGCTGTAGAACTTGTAGCCGTCGCGGATGCGGTGTTTGTAGTCCATCAGCGCGGATTTGATGGCCTGGATGGCGGCGATGCCGTCGGTGGCGGTCCGCTCGACCGCGCCCAGCATGTAGAGCACCCATTGTTCCCATTGGTCGCGTTCGCGCACGCCTTGCAGCAGCGCATAGTAGTCAGCCTTGCTGCGGACGATGGCGCGGCTCAAATACAGCACGGGCGTGTCCAGCAGACCTTCCTTGACCAGGTACAGCACATTGAGGATACGCCCGGCGCGGCCATTGCCGTCGTAAAAAGGGTGGATGCTTTCAAACTGGTGATGAATCAGCGCCGTCTTGACCAGCGGGTCGGCGGCAAACAAATCGTCGTCGTTGATGAACCTTTCCAAATCGGCCATCAACTGCGGCAGCCGTTCCGGCGAAGGTGGGGTGTAGACCACGTCGCCCGCGCCGTTTTTCAACACCGTGCCGGGCACTTTGCGCAACCCGGCGCGGTTTTTTTCCAGTTCGGACTGGATTTCGACGATGTGATTGCCGGTGAGCAGGCCGGAGCCGCGCACGGCCTCGAAGCCGACGCGCAGGGCCCGGTTGTAGCGCGCCACTTCCTTGGCTGCCGGGCTGGTGGCCGCGTCCTGCGCCGTTTCGCGGAACAGTTCGTCATGGGTGGTGACGATGTTTTCGATTTCGGAGCTGTCCTTGGCTTCCTGCAAGCCCAAGGTGCTGATGAGGATGTTCTGGTTGGGCATGGACGCGGCCACGCCCTTGAATTCGGCCAGCGCGCGGTGCGCCGAAACCAGCCGCTTGAGGATGGCGGGCGTCTCGAAGCGAGCTGGGTCTAGATGTTCCAGAGCTTGCAGGGGCGGGAATATGTTCACGAAAGAACGGTTTCCTTAACTAAGCAATCAAAATCTGTATAGATGTTGCCATTTTCTATACATGTTTTGGCGACATGTATAGAAATGGCGGGTTTCATAGGGCGACGCCCGCCAGCATCTTGTCGAATTCCGCTTTGACCTTCCTGGCGAAGTCATCCTGCATCTGGAACACATCCGTGAACTCGGCGAAGGCCCAGCGCCCATAGGTGCCGAGGTGATTGACGCTGGGCACCCAGTAGGTGTCCATGGTCGATTTCTTTTCCCTGGCGTCCTCGCGCCGGTAGCCCTTGATCTCGACGACCAGCCGCAACGGGTCGTCCGGCCCCTTGCCATCGTCGACCAGCACGATGAAGTCGGGCAGGTATTTGCGCGTTTCCGAGCCGTAGCGGTAGGGCACCTCGAAGCCGAGGCCGTGGTTCTTGACGTAGGCACGCACCCTGGGGTGCGCTTCGGCGACACGGCAGAATTCGCCCTCCCAGTCGCTGTCGAGCACCACCCAGTTGATGTGGCAGTGCCGGGAACTGGTCTGCCAGCGGTCGGCCCTGGAGGTGTTGAAGCGAACATGCCGCGTCGAGCCGCTGGGGTTGTAGGGGTCGAGCAGCGCCTTGATCGGCCGTTCGCCGAGAAACTGCCGGGTGATGGCGGCGGTGATCCGGTTGCAGGCCATGTCGGCCAGTTGCAGATACCTGAGCTGGGCCGGATAGGTTCCCCCCTGGCACTTGAGATAGTGGTCCAGCCACTCCTTGACGATGCGCTTGAGCTGGCCGAACAGGTGCAGCCTGGGTTCCTCGCCGGGGTCGCGCCACTTGGTGTAAAGCAGCCGCTGGGTGAGATGGAAGAGCAGAGTGGATGAACGCACGTCGCCGAGATGGGCGACCGTGAGATTGACGCCCTCGCCGATGATGCCTTCGTTGCGCGTTTCGCAAGGGCCGACCAGATCGGGGTTGAGGATCAGTTCCGAGTCGTCGGTGAACCTGGCGGTGAGCCGCTCATCCGGCAATTCGACGCGATAGCCTTCGACCCGCGGGAAGGTGATTTCGAGGGCGTCGCGCTCGGGACGAATGGCCTTGACCTGCACGGTTGGAGGCGGCGGCTGCGGCTTGGCGATGACGGGCTTGGCGGTGAAGTCGAAGGGGATGCCGAAGACGTCGGCGTATTCGACGTTGAACAGACCTTCCTCGTTGAGTTCGTAGGACTGGCGGCGCAGGGCGCGGCCGATCACCTGTTCGCACAGGAGTTGCGTGCCGAAGGCGCGAATGCCCAGAACGTGGGTGACGGTATTGGCGTCCCAGCCCTCGGTGAGCATCGCCACCGAGACCACGCAGCGGATCGAGCCGCCGAGCTGCCCGGCCTTGCCGACGGTGTTCATGACTTCGCGCAGCAGTTCCTGATCAGTGATGTTGTCGCCGGCGCGGGGATCACCGGTGCGTTCGACAATCTCGCGGCGGAAGCGCTCGATCTCGTCGGCGGCCATGTCGCGGAACTTGGCGTCGAGCGCGTCACCGGCCTCGAGCTGTTCGCTGTCGATCAATAGGGTGTTGGGGCGCGGCAGCGGGTTGCCGGTGGTTTCGTCGAAGTTGCGGAACAGTGGCAGGCGACCGTTCTCAAGTCTCGAGGTGCCATTGTCGTTCCTGCGCTGGAAGCCGGAAATGAAGTCGTAAACGAGCTTCGAGATGGCGGTGTTCTGGCAGACGATGATGAAGCACGGCGGCACCTTGATCCCGGCATCCTGCCAGAGCTTGTAGGTCTTCTCGTAGTGGCCGTAGAGCGCTTGCAGCGCGGTTTGCAGCCGGGTCGGCAGCTTGAGCGGGTCGAGTTCCTGGTTCGACCCGCGCCCTTTTTTGGGCATGTCCTTGCGGATGTTTTCCCACAGGTTGCGGAAAACCGGCAGTTCGTCGCCGGGGATGTTTTCCGCTACTGGGACGCGCGGCAGCTTGACGATGCCGCACTCGATGGCATCCATCAGCGAGAAGTCGCTCATCGTCCACGGGAACAGCGTGCCCTCGGCGTAGCCCGAGCCACTCAGGAAGAAGGGCGTCGCCGACAAATCGATGACGCGGGCGAGACCGAGCTTGCGGTTGACGGCCTCGAGGCCGGAAATCCAGAGGCGTGCCGCTTCGTTGTCCTTTTTCGCCTGCGCCTTGGCGTCCCGCAAATCCTGCCCCGTCAGCGGATTTCCGCTGCCGTCAACGAACTCCGAGTCATCGGCAGGTCTTTCGCGGTAGCAGTGGTGCGCTTCGTCGTTGATGGCAAGGATGTTTTTCATGCCCATCAGGTCCGGCATCACCCGCTGGAGCATTTGCCCTTCGTTCTCGGTGGTGACGATCTCGTCGCCGCTGCGGCCCTTGAGCAGTTGCCGCCCGCCCTTGGCAATGTCGATGCGCTCGCGCAGCTTGAAGGCGTGGTAGTTGGTGATGACGATCTTGGCGCGGCCCATGTCGTCGAGCAGGTCGCCCGGCACCAGTTCCCGTTCCTTGTAGTAGCTGTCGGGGTCGTTGGGCTGCAGGACGCGCAAGCGGTCCTTGATGGTGAGGCCCGGCGCGCAGATCAGGAAGCCGCGCGTGAATTGCCTGGCTGTCGGGCGGCGCACCGCGTTGATCGTCTGCCAGGCCATCAGCATGGCCATCACCGTGGTCTTGCCCGCCCCCGTGGCCAGCTTGAGCGCCAGTCGCATCAACTCGGGGTTGGCGTCCTTGTTGGCTGCCACCAGAGGGTCGAGAAGGCGCTTGCCGTGCCTGGTGGCGGGAGCGACCTCGGTCAGCCAGATCGCCGTTTCGACGGCCTCGACCTGGCAAAAGAAGGGGCGAACGCCGCTGAAGCCGTGATGACGCCAGTGCTGGAGCAGCCGGGCGGTCTCGGGGGTGACCTGCCACTGGCTCGGATTCGGGAGCGCGCGCCACGTGTCGACGTGATTGCGCACCTCGTTGATGATCGAGGTCGGGTCGTACTGCTGCGCCTTGGTGGATAAGCCTTCGCCCTCGTCGAAGAGGAAGCCTTCCTGCCTGGGCGTCGTTTTCTGCTTCTTTGGTTTGGGTATCGGGGTGATGAACTCGGCGCGGCGACGCGATTCCAGAATCTGCTGTGTTGGCTGGCCAGAAGCGTCCAGCTCCCAGTGCTGCGAAGGCCGCGCATACGGTGAGTTCAGAATCGGGTGATCGAAGAACGGGTTCGACATGGCGATGGCCTACAGGTGAGCGCGTATGTTGTTGTTTTTTTGGGATGCTGGGCATTGTCCGCCAAATGCCCGGCGATAACCATCAATTATGCATCTTCGATGATTTGCTCCATCGTTGTTGGCTTCGATTCTTTGGTCGGAGAGCACGATTTTTCTGCGCGCCATTCCGCAAGCACGGGTTGTTGCGGATCGGCGGCAGATGCCGTTCCCGATGAAGCTCGGGCTGCACCAATCAAGCGGATGTTGCTGTGCGGGAGTTTGTCACGACCTGAAGAGTGGGGAGGTAGCTTGCCGCGAACGTGACGAATGGAATTTCGTCGAATCGGCCAAATCTTGCTGAACTGAAAAACTTTGCCACTGGCGTCGCCGAGATATTGTTTGTCGGGCGGCACGACTTGGACACACGAACATTGCTGGCCACGCATCTCTCCAGCTTGGGAAAATGCCCGACTAGCTATCGATTTAACAGCGGATTCTGCCGCAAAAACCAGAAGAGCATCGACATAAACCGGTAACGGTATACGACGTATTTCCTGATAGGCACCGTATGGATACTGCATTGTGACACCATTAGACATAATCGCATGCTATCGCGAGCGTCACCTGGCCTTTGCCGACGTCGCGAAGTGGACGTTGTGCCTGGCGCCGGGAAGCCCTGGATCTCCCGGCAAGTACGGCAAAGTCAGCGCTCCTCGCGACTCGTCCGCCCTTGCGCCAGCTCACGCAGGATCCGTGCCGCCGACCAGACCATCAGGGCGATGCCGGCGGCAGCGGTAAGCACGGCGCTCGGCGTGCTGGTCGGGAAACCCGGGATGAACAGTGTTTCGCCCCGGACCAGCCACATCAGCCCACTGGCAAAAACGAGCATTCCGGCGGCATCGCACAGCGCATAGAGCATCACCTTCGGGGTGATCCGCGGGTGTTGCGGGCGATTCATGCCGCCGGCTGCTACTTGACGCGCATGCCGGGCTGCGCGCCGGCGTCGGGTGAGAGCAGAAAAATGCCGGGGGTCTGACCGTCGGAGTCCGCGGCGGCGAGGATCATTCCCTCGGACATGCCGAACTTCATCTTGCGTGGTGCCAGATTGGCGACCATCACGGTCAGTCGACCGACCAGCGCCGCCGGATCGTAGGCGGCCTTGATGCCGGCAAAGACCTGCCGCGTACCCAGCGAACCGATATCGAGCAACAGGCGGACGAGCTTGTCTGCCCCTTCGACCCGCGTCGCTTCGCTGATGCGGGCAATGCGCAGGTCGACGCGCATGAAATCTTCGATACTGATGTGCGGCCCGGCGGCGGTAGCGACAGCGGCCTGGGCGCTGGCAATCGCCGCCGCCTTCTCCTGGTGTTCGGCGTGCTTCTGCGGTGCAGCCTGCGGGGTCGCCTCGAGCGATTCGCGGTTGGCCGCCAGCAACGCATCGACCTGTTTCTTGTCCACTCGCGTCAGCATGTGATGGTAAACGTTGATCGCATGCCCGGCCGCGAGGACCGTGGCGCCGTCGTCCCAGACCAGTGGTGCGACGTTGAGAAAGGCTTCGGCCTTGGCGCCAAGCGCCGGCAACACCGGTTTGAGGAGAATGACGAAGAGACGGAAGAGGTTGAGGGCGTTGCTGCAGGCTGCCTGCAGTTCGCTCTCGCGGCCCGGATGGCGCGCCAGCTCCCACGGCTTGACGCTGTCAACGTACTGATTGGCGAGATCGGTGAGGGCCATGATCTCGCGGATCGCCTTGCTGAATTCGCGGGCTTCGTAATGGTCGGCGATCGCCGCCCGGCGATCGCGGATCGCCTGAATCGCCGGCAGCGATTCGTCGCAGGTACACAGGCGGCCGGCGAAGTTCCGGGCGATGAAGCCGGCCGAACGGCTGGCAATGTTGACGAACTTGCCGACCAGATCGGAGTTGACGCGGGCAATGAAGTCGTCGAGGTTGAGGTCGATGTCCTCCATCGAACCCGCCAGCTTGGCAGCATAGTAGTAGCGCAGCCACTCCGGGTCGAGTCCCTGGGCCAGGTAGCTTGCAGCGGTGATGAAAGTGCCACGCGATTTGGACATCTTGGCGCCGTCGACGGTCAGGAAGCCGTGCGCAAAGACCTTGGTCGGCGTGCGGTAGCCGGCATGTTCGAGTTCCGCCGGCCAGAACAGCGCGTGAAAGTAAAGAATGTCCTTGCCAATGAAGTGATACAGCTCGGCGCCCGACTGCGGTTGCCAGTACTCGTCGAAATCCAGCCCTTCCTTGGCGCAGAGGTTCCTGAAGGCACCCATGTAGCCGATCGGCGCGTCCAGCCAGACGTAGAAATACTTGCCCGGCGCGCCGGGAATCTCGAAGCCGAAGTAAGGCGCGTCACGCGAGATGTCCCAGTCGGTCAGCAGGTTCTCGTCGGCGTTACCGAGCCATTCCTGCAGCTTGTTGGCCGCTTCGTGCTGCAACCGGCCTTCGGCCTGCGTCCAGCGACGCAGGAAGCTCTGGCAGCGCGGATCGGAGAGACGGAAGAAGAAATGTTCCGATTGGCGCAGTTCCGGCCGGGCACCGGACACCGCCGAATACGGATTCTTCAGTTCATTGGCCGTATACGCCGCGCCGCAGCTCTCGCAGTTGTCGCCATACTGGTCGTGCGCACCGCACTTCGGGCATTCGCCCTTGATGAAGCGGTCGGGCAGGAACATCTGCTTCAAGGGGTCGTAATACTGCTCGATGATACGCGTTTCGATCAGCCCGGCGGCCTGCAGACGGGCGTAGATTTCGTTGGCGCAGGCTTGTGTCTCGGGCGAATGAGTCGTGTAGTAGTTGTCGAACCCGACGTGAAAACCGGCGAAGTCGCGCCGATGCTCGTCATGGACGCGGCCGATCAGCGCCTCCGGGGTGATGCCCTCCTTTTCGGCGCGCAGCATGATCGGCGTGCCGTGCGTGTCGTCGGCACAGACGTACCAGCACTGATGCCCGCGCATTTTCTGAAAACGCACCCAGATGTCGGTCTGGATGTATTCGACCAGATGACCGAGGTGGATTGCGCCGTTGGCATAGGGCAGGGCGGAAGTGACCAGAATCTTGCGTGTCATTGGTGGGGGCACCATGCGGGCAAAACAGGCATTCTACCAAAGCACGGTCTGGCCGGGCCGCCTTGGCGGGGATGCCGACGAATCACCGCTCAAGCCGCCTGTCGAAAGCTCAGCTTGATGCACTGACCGCCGAGCAACCGGTGATCGCCGGCCTTGAGCAGCCGCACGCCGTGGTAACGCAGGCGGTCCGGCCACCCCGGACCAGTGCGTCGCCGTGCTTCAGGCCGACCGGAATCGTCGGCGCCGACCGCCGCATGCCGCCGAGCAGAAAGACCGCCGGCAGACCAAGTGATACGGCAACGATCGGCGCGTCGAAATCGCGCTCGCTCCGGTCCTGGTGCAGGGACAGCCGGCTCCCCCGACCGATAGCGGTTGATCAGACAGGTGTCGGGCTCGCGGCCGGGGAAGCCGGCGTCTGCCGCGGCCGTCCGGGCCAGTCGCAGAAATGACTGTGGCAGCGGCGGCCAGGGGCAAACACTTTGCGGATCGATCCGATCGTAGCGATAGGCTGCCTCGTCGGATAGCCAGCCGAGCCGGCCGCAGTTGCTCATCGCCACCGACATGCGAAAACCGCCCGCTCTGTCCGCATGTGGCGAAACGGTGTCCGTTCGATGACCTGCTGCAGGTCGGCGAGCAGTGTCGTCGCCATCGCCGTCGCGAAACCATGCAGCAGCACCGTTCCCGCGCCAAGGTGCTGTGGCCGGCTTTCGCCGGCACCGTACACCGCGCAGAGGTCGCCGTTCATGATCGAACCGGCCAGGGTTCACGGCAGGTCGATGGCGCACCGTTCGGCAACCGGTTCGCTGCCAGCACCGGGTTGTCCGGCGGCCTCGCGGGCAAGCAACATGCGCTTGCGCTCGACGCCCCAGCGATAACCGGCAAGGCTGCCGTCCAGGCGCACGACGCGATGGCAGGGAATGGCCACGGCCAGACTGTTGGCGGCACAGGCGCCGGCCACCGCGCGTACCGCACCGGGTGACCCGATGCGTTGCGCGATCTCGCCATAGCTCGTCGTCTGACCGGCCGGGATGTCACGCAATGCCTGCCATACCCGCTGCTGGAAAGCGGTGCCGCGAATGTCCAGCGGCAGGTCGTGTGCTCGCCCGGGCATTTCGACCAGTCCGACCACGCGTGCCACCAGTTGCTCGAAAGCAGTGTCACCGCCAATCAGTCCGGCGGCCGGGAAGCGATCCTGCAGATCACGCGCCAGAGCTTGCGGATCATCGCCGAGCAGGATGGCGCAGACGCCTCGCGCACTCTGCGCGACGAGAATCGAGCCGAGCGAACACTCGCCGATGGCAAAACGGATCACGACATTGGCGCCACCGGCACGCAAGTCGGAGGGGGTCATGCCGAGGATCCGGCCCGCCTCGTCGTAGAAGCGGCCACTCGAATTGTAGCCGGCACCATAGATCGCTGCGGTGACCGTCGTGCTGGCCTGCAGTTCCTGGCGAACACGCCGCGCGCGCTGTGCCGCGGCATAGGCTCTCGGGGTCAGTCCGGTCACCTCCTTGAACAGACGGTGCAGGTGATGGGCGCTGATTCCCGCTCGCTCCGCCAGTGCGGCAAGCGTTGGTAGTTGTTCGGCGGTTTCGAGGTGGCGGCAGAGTTCGGTGATCGTCAGCACGTGTTGTGTCGCCAGCGACCGGGCATCGGGCGCACAACGTCGGCAGGGACGAAAACCTGCCGCCTCGGCCTCGGCCGGATTCGCATGGAAGAGCACGTTCTCCGGTTTGGGGCGGCGCGACGGACAGGTCGGCCGGCAGTAGACGCCGGTGGTCAGCACCGAATAGACGAAAACGCCGTCGGCCGCCGAGTCACGGGCGAGGACCGCCGCCCAGCGCGGGTCGGCCAGGGTGGCCGCAATGCGTGCCTGCAGTCTGCTTGTCGTCATTTCCCGACTCCTCCGTTGCACCGTCGCCAGATGGCTGTGCGCACTGTAAGCGGATCGACGCGCCCGCGCACTCCGGTGTTTGCTTTCAAACTGCGCCACCGGTGACCCACGCTCACCGCCTGCGGGAAGACGAGATGCTATTGTAGCGATCCATCAGGAGAGCAAATGCCATGAAGATCTGGGTCGATGCCGACGCCTGTCCGGCGGCGATCAAGGACATCCTCTACCGCGCTGCGAATCGTGTACAGATCGAACTGACGCTGGTTGCCAATCAGATGCTGCGTACCCCGCCGTCGCCCTGGATCAGCGCAGTGCAGGTGCCGGCCGGCTTCGATGTTGCCGATCGACATATCGTCCAGGAGGCCACCGCCGGCGATCTGGTGGTCACCGCCGACGTGCCGCTGGCAGCACAGGTGATTGCCAAGGGCGCCCGCGTGCTCGACCCGCGCGGCGATCTGCTCGATGCCGACAATATCGACGAACGATTGAGCCTGCGCAACTTTCTCGACCGACTGCGCAGCAGTGGGGTAGAAACCGGCGGACCCGCCGCCTTCTCGGCCGCTGATCGTCAGTCCTTTGCCAACCGTCTCGATCGCCTGTTGGCCAGCCGGCAAGCGGGCTGACCGGGCACACGAGGCAGTTCACCGTCGGCAGGGCAGCCCGTGGCACCGGGCCGCCGAGCGGCGCAAACGCGTCGCTCAACGCCAGCCGCGCATCAGCGCAATACCGTGTCCACCGCTGTCGCGTGCCGTGTCGAGCCACTCCGGCTGCATGCCGCCCAGGGCATAAACCGGCAAAGGCGAACGTTCGACCAGCCGCGCGAAGCCAGGCCAGCCGATACCGCTGGCTTGCGGGTGGCTGAGTGTCGGCAGCACCGGACCGAGGACCGTGAAATCGAGTTGCAGGGCTGCCGCCCGCGCCAGGTCGGCCGCCGTATGACAGGAAGCCGCCACCAGCGCGAAATCGGGTCGCCGTGCAGTCTGCCAAAGCCGGCGCGACGACAGGTGCAGGCCGTGCGCGCCGACCGCGCGTGCCAGTTCCTGATCGTCGTTGAGCAATACCATCGCGCGCTGGTGGCGCGCGGCCAGGCGGATCACGGCACGTGCGAAATCGCCACGCGCGCGCGCCGACAGGCTCTTGTCACGCACCTGGATGAGATGCAGGCCACGCATCAGCGCCTGGTCGAGTCGTGCCAGCTCGGCCTCGACCCCGTTCTCGGCGGCATTGGTCAGGGCATACTCCGGCGGCAGCGCGAGCGCCCGCAGGATCGGATGGTTGGCCGGCAGGATCGGGCCGACCCTTGCCGGCACGCCGCTCGGCAGCCAGACCATGGCGCTGTGTTCGATCGGCGCCACTTCGCCATGCCAGGCGTTGACCCGGAAGAAACGCAGGCGCACCGTGGCATGCGGATAGCTGAACTCGCAGCACACCCAGGGCCAGGCCTGTTCGACCGTCACCCCGAGTTCTTCCTGCAGTTCGCGCTGCAGCGCCTGGCGGGCGCTCTCCCCCGCTTCCACCTTGCCACCCGGGAATTCCCAGTACCCGGCGTAGACCTTGCCCGGTGGACGTTGCGCGAGCAGGAACTCGGGCGTCGCCGGGTCGCCACGCAACATCACGGCGGCTGCCACCTCGGTGATCGGGGTCATCGTATGACCTGCTCGTTCATCCCGAATGACCAGGCGAGGCGCTCACGCAGCGCCTCGTGCGCGCTTGCGCGCAGCGCTCGGGGGCGTCGGGGAGAAGGACCGGCTGGCCGATCGCGCCGACCGCTCGCTCGTGTTGTGCTGACGACCCGCCCAGTCGCGGGCGAATTGCCAGGCGACCCGGCCGCTGCGGGAACCACGTTCGAGTGACCAGTTGAGCGCCGCACGTTCGGCAGCGACAATCTCGTCCGGCCGGCAGCCGAACGATTGCAGCCAGTGCGCCACGATGTCGAGATAGGCATCCTGATCGAATGGGTAGAAGGAAATCCACAGGCCGAAACGCTCGGAAAGCGAGATCTTCTCTTCGACTGCCTCGCCGGGATGAATCTCCTCCCCTACCCGCTGGCTTTCGAGGTTCTCGGCAAAATACTCGGGCATCAGGTGACGACGGTTGGACGTCGCATAGATCAGGACGTTGTCTGGTGGCGCGGCAATCGAACCGTCGAGCACCACCTTGAGCGCCTTGTAGCGTGCATCACCGGTATCGAACGAGAGGTCATCGCAGAAGATGATGAAGCGCTCCGGGCGACCCTCGATCAGTTCGACGATGTCCGGCAGATCGATCAGGTCGCCCTTCTCCACCTCGATGACACGCAGTCCCTGCGGCGCGTATTCGTTGAGCAGCGCCTTGATCAACGACGACTTGCCCGAGCCGCGGCTGCCGGTGAGCAGCACGTTGTTGGCCGGCTGGCCGCTCACGAACTGGCGCGTGTTGGCATCGATGCGTGCCTTCTGCTCATCGATATCGCGCAGGTCGGCGAGCCGGATGGTGGGCAGGCGCCGAATCGCCTGCAGATAGCCAGCGCCACGTCCGGTTCGCCAGCGGAAGGCGCGCGCTGCCGCCCAGTCCGGAGCCGCTGCCGCGGTCGGCAGGAAGGGCTCAAGGCGATCGAGCAAGCGCTCGGCGCGGACGAAAAGGGCCACCAGTTGGGCAAAGGGATCGTTCATCGGACGGTATACTTCGCAGCTTGCCAAAACTCGTACTCTAGCCAAACGATGCGCAAAAGCCAATCACGGCCACTCCTCCTGCTTGCCGCAACGCTGCTGGGCACGCTGCTCGGCGCCTGCGGCACCACCCGGGAAGGGCCGCCTGCTGCCTGCCCGGTACCCGCCGGCTGCCCGCTCTGCCCACCCTGCGTGGCGCCGGGTACCGCCGCAGCCGCGCCACGCAAACCCGAAGCCAGGCCGCTGCAAGCCGCGCGCTGGAACGAGTTGCCTGGCTGGAACGACGACGAACTCGCTGCCGCCTGGCCAGCTTTCCTGCTGTCGTGCCGGGCCTTGGCCAGCCGCCCGCAAGGGCCGCAATGGAAGGCGGTCTGTGACGAAGCGAAGAGCCTTGCCGCGCCCACCACCGCCGCCGTCCGTCGCTTTTTCGAATCTCGCCTGCAACCCTGGCTGCTGACCAATCCCGACGGTTCGACCAAAGGGCTGGTGACCGGTTACTACGAACCACTGCTACGCGGATCGCGGATGCGCGGCAAACCCTACCTGCAGCCGATACTCGGTGTGCCTCCCGATCTGCTGACGATCGATCTCGGCAGCGTCTTGCCCGATCTGAAAGACATGCGCCTGCGCGGCCGCCTGCAGGGCAACAAGGTGGTTCCCTATTTCTCGCGCGCCGAGATCACCAGCCGCGAGAAGGATTACTCCGACCGGGTGCTGCTCTATGTGGACGACCCGGTCGAATTCTTCTTTCTGCAGGTGCAGGGATCGGGACGGGTGCAACTGCCGGATGGCAGCAAGATTCGCCTGGCCTACGCCGATCAGAACGGTCATCCCTACCACTCGATCGGCCGCATACTCGTGGATCGGGGCGAGATGACGCTCGAACAGGTTTCGATGGCTTCGATCAAGCAGTGGGCGCGCGCCAATCCGGATCGACTGGGCGACCTGCTCAATGCCAACCCGAGTTATGTCTTCTTCCGCGAGCAGCCCGTCAAAACGAACAACGACGAAGGTCCGAGCGGCGCGCTGGGCGTTCCGCTGACACCGGAACGCAGCATTGCCGTCGATCCTCGCCACGTGCCCCTGGGCGCTCCGGTCTTTCTCTCCACCAGCCAACCCGACTCGGCCACACCCCTGCGCCGGCTCGTCCTGGCACAGGACACGGGCAGCGCGATTCGCGGCGTGGTGCGTGCCGATCTGTTCTGGGGGTTCGGCGCCGCGGCCGGCAATCAGGCCGGACGCATGAAGCAGCAAGGACAGATGTGGGTTCTGCTGCCAGCCGGCGCTGCACCACCCTAATCCAGGGATGACACAGCCTGGTGCATGCTGCCTCCATTCTGGTGCGCTGGCGCGTGGAAATGCATCATGTTGGTGCGTTGTGCTGCGAGAAAGACCTCAAAATGGTGAATCCGACCGCCACATGATCCTGGAACAGGAATTGCTTGATGGCTCCATCCCGAATCTCTGGAGGAGCCATGGAAGCACTCAAGTCTGGTAGCGACGTTCTCTTCATTCTGCTCGGCGGCATCATGGTGCTGGCGATGCATTCCGGCTTTGCCTTTCTCGAACTGGGCACGGTGCGCAAGAAGAGCCAGGTCAACGCATTGGTGAAGATTCTGGCCGATTTCTCGGTATCGACCATTGCCTATTTCTTCGTCGGTTACAGCATGGCCTACGGCATCAACTTCTTTGCCGGTGCCGACACCCTGCTCGAGAAGAACGGCTTCGAACTGACCAAGTTCTTCTTCCTGCTCACCTTTGCAGCGGCCATCCCGGCCATCATCTCGGGCGGCATCGCCGAGCGGGCGCGCTTCTATCCGCAACTGGCGGCCACCTTCCTGATTGTCGCCCTGATCTATCCCCTCTTCGAGGGAATTGCCTGGAATCAGGCCTTCGGCATCCAGGCCTGGCTGAAGGCCACCTATGGCGAAGAGTTCCATGACTTCGCCGGTTCGGTGGTGGTGCACGCCATGGGCGGCTGGATCGCCCTGCCCGCCGTATTGCTGCTCGGCGCTCGCCATGGTCGCTACACCCGCGAAGGGCGGATCTCGGCGCACCCGCCGTCGTCCATCCCCTTCCTGGCCCTGGGCGCCTGGATTCTGACCGTCGGCTGGTTCGGCTTCAATGTGATGAGCGCACAGACCATCGACAAAATCTCGGGCCTGGTGGCGATGAACTCTCTGATGGCGATGGTCGGCGGAACCCTGGTCGCACTGGTGGCAGGCCGCAACGACCCCGGCTTCGTGCATAACGGCCCGCTGGCCGGTCTGGTTGCTGTCTGCGCCGGGTCCGACCTGATGCACCCAATGGGTGCGCTGGTCGTCGGGGGAGTGGCTGGTGGACTGTTCGTCATGATGTTCACTCTGACCCAGAACCGCTGGAAAATCGATGACGTCCTCGGTGTCTGGCCGCTGCACGGTCTCTGCGGCGCCTGGGGTGGTCTCGCCGCCGGCATCTTCGGCAGCAAGACGCTGGGTGGAGTCGGCGGCGTCGCTTTCATGCCCCAGTTGCTGATGACCGGTCTGGCGATCGGCATTGCGCTGCTCGGCAGCGGCGTAGTCTATGGTCTGCTGAAAGCCTTCGTCGGGCTACGCCTCGATCAGGAGCAGGAGTATAACGGCGCCGATCTCTCGATCCACAAGATCACTGCGACGCCTGAGCGCGAGACGAACTGGTAGGCCCCTCCCGCCGCCGACCAACGCGGGGAGCAGCGGGAGACAGCCTGGCTGCCGCCCCGAGCAACGACCGCCAGGAAAGATCAGAGATTGCAGAACAGCATGTCGAACTCGACGTCGTGGTCGCAGTGCCGTGGCCGGTGATCGCTGTCCGGGCGGGTGAAGCGGATGTTCAGCGCATATTTGTTGGCGCTGATTTCGGGAATGTAGGGGTCGTGCAGCTTGAGCGAGATGCGCACCATCTGCGAGGTGCTCTGCGCACTGCTGCCGCCGAGCATCAGCTGGAAAGCGCCGCCGGCTGCCACATGGTGCTCCGGACGGCCGCTGGCGCGCAGCAGACGGAGCACGATGACCAGGGCGTCACGCAGCGGCAGCAGGGGCTGCAGCCAGGCGAGCAGGGCCTCGCGGCGCACTTCGGGAGACTGATGCCGCCAGTAATGATATGACGGCAGATCGAACTCGCAGACACCACCGGGAATGCTCGCCCGGCTCTTGATGCTCATCAGCCAGTCGTTGTCGCGCAGGTGCTGGCCAATCTTGCCGGCCATGCCGAGCAAGGCTGCGGACGCCTGCTCGATCTCGTACAGGGCACCCGAAAGTGCTTCTTCCGAGATATCCGGGTTGTTGCGGAAAACCAGCAGGCTCTGGCGCTGACGTTCGAGTTCCTGAATGAGATCCATCTTGAGGTCGGCGCGCCCGGCCACATCGAGGATTTCGAAGAGGGTCAGCAGTACGATATGGTGTTCCTGCGAGCCATCCCGCTGCATGAAGCTGCTCAGCTTGTGGAACAAATCCTCAAGACGCAACAGCGTGCGTATGCGTTCATTGAAGGGATATTCGTATGTGATCACACTGCCGCCAGCGTCGGGAACGGGAATTTTTCATGATTCTGAATCATTTGCCACAAAACCTCAACGCCGAACATGAGCTTTCGCCCGTGCCAGGTCGACGTAGCGCTGGTGCAGCGCGGCGACCTGCGGCAGCAGCTCTTCGAGCCCGCTGTCGTTGAACACCACGTCGTCGGCTGCCGCCCGCCTTGCCGCGCGCGAAGCCTGACTGGCGATGATCGCTTCGACCTCTTCAGCCGCCAGCCCGCTACGCGCCATGACGCGCGAAACCTGTATCGTCGTGTCACAGTCCACGACCAGGATGCGATCCGCGCGCTCGCGATAGGTGCCTGATTCGACCAGCAGCGGCACGACCAGCAGAACGTAGGGTGCGGTCGTCGCGGCGGCCGCACAGCGCGTCTCGCTTTCCTGTCTGATCAACGGGTGCAGGATGGCCTCGAGCCTTGCCTTGGCCGAGCGATCGGAGAAAACCAGGCGGCGCATCGCAGCACGGTCGAGACCGCCGTCGGCACGCCGGATGCTGTCACCAAAAGCACCGACGATCGCCGACATGGCTACGCCATGCGGGCCGGTCAACTGGTGGGCAATCACATCCGTATCGACCAGGGCGGCGCCACGTGCGGCAAACAGATCGGCCACCGTGCTCTTGCCACTGCCGATACCACCGGTCAGGCCCACAACGAGGCTCATCGGGACGTTCCAGCGCTCGCCTTGCACGCCTTCGGACCAAGTTTGGGCTGCAGCGCAACAATCGCCTGGCGCAGGGCGTCGGCCTGTTCCTCCGGACCGTGGATTTCGAGCACGGCGTAGGGCGGCTTGCCCTTGCGTTCGCCCATCCTGGCGGACTTGACTCCCTTGCCGCGCAGCATTTCGAGGCCGGCGTTGGCGGCTTCCTCGGTACGGTAGGTGCCGAGCGAAATCGCCAGCTGGTTGGGCCCGCTGGCCTGAACGATGAAGTAATCCTGGATCCCCAGTTGCTGCAGCTCGGCGGTCTTCCTGGTCGCATCCTCCTTGCTGGCGAGTGGCGGGATGTAGACCCAGTAGCCGCTGCTCTCGTTGACCGTGCGCCGACTGGACCTGAAGGCGGCAAACTGTTCGCCCAGCAGCTTTTCGATCTGGTCCGCCTCGTCGCTGGCCAGTTCACTCCATACCTGGCAAGTCTCGCTGGTGCTGCGCCCCCCTGTCCTGTCGCCCTCTTCCTTGCGCTGGCTGGTACCCGGTGCTTCGCCGCGCGCGACAACCCGCACCTGGTCGGCCTGCAACTGTTGTTCGACGCGACGCGCATCGGAATCGGCAGGCGTACCAAGGTAGCCGCGACCCCACACGACAAGCAGCAGGTTGGCGAGCACCAGAAGGAAGACGACGATGCGCATTGCGACGCTCATCAGACCTTGGGCAGGTGCTCCAGCGAGGCTCGAATGGCTTCGGCCGGGTACTCGAAATCCTCCAGTTCACCGGCAAAGTAGCGGTCGTAGGCGGCCATGTCGAAATGACCGTGGCCAGTGAGATTGAAGAAGATCGTCTGCGCTTCGCCACTCTCCTTGCAGCGCAGTGCCTCGTCGATCGCCGCGCGGATCGCGTGGTTCGATTCGGGTGCCGGAATGACACCCTCGGCGCGCGCAAACATGACGCCCGCCTCGAAGGTCGCCAGTTGCGCCACGGCGATCGCCTCGATCAGCCCTCCATGGTAAAGCTGCGATACCAGCGGCGAGTCTCCGTGGTAACGCAGGCCCCCGGCGTGGATGCCGGGCGGCATGAAGTCGTGACCTAGCGTGTACATCTTCATCAGCGGGGTGAAGCCTGAAGCATCGCCAAAGTCATAGGCGTAGGTACCCTTGGTCAGCGTCGGGCAGGAGGTCGGCTCGACGGCAACCAGTCGGGTCAGCTTGCCATCGTGTCCGCCCGCCGCGTTGTCGGCAATGAACGGAAAGGCGACGCCGGCAAACGACGAGCCGCCGCCACAGGGCGCGAAGACCACATCCGGCCAGTCACCAGCCTTTTCGAACTGCTTTTTCGCTTCCTGGCCGATGATCGTCTGATGCAGCGCCACGTGATTGAGCACCGAGCCCAGGGCGTAGCTGGTGTCGGTGCGCGAAGCGGCTTCCTCGACCGCCTCGGAGATGGCAATGCCCAGCGAGCCCTGATTGGCCGGATCCCTGGCCAGCAGATCGCGGCCGGTCTGGGTCATGTTCGACGGGCTGGCAAACACCTCGGCCCCCCAGGTCTGCATCATCGAACGGCGGAAGGGCTTCTGCTGATAGCTGATCTTGACCATGTAAACGCGCACCTCGAGGCCGAACATCTGCCCGGCAAAGGCCATCGAGCAGCCCCATTGCCCGGCGCCGGTTTCGGTCGTGATGCGCTTGATGCCGGCCTGCTGGTTGTAGAAAGCCTGCGGCACGGCGGTGTTCGGCTTGTGTGATCCGGCAGGGGAAACGCCTTCGTACTTGTAGTAGAGCCTGGCCGGCGTCTTCAGCATTTCTTCCAGCCGGCGGGCGCGGATCAAGGGCGACGGACGCCACAGCCGGTAAATCTGCCTGACCTCATCCGGGATCGGGATCCAGCGTTCGGCCGACATTTCCTGTTCGAGGATGGCCATCGGAAAGATCATCCCCATCTGCTCCGGCGACACCGGGTTGCCGTCCGGTCCGAGAGGCGGCAGCGGCGGCGTCGGCATGTCGGCAACGACGTTGTACCAGTGGGTGGGGATTTCTGATTGTTCCAGCGTGATGCGTAGCGATTCCACAAGGCCTCCCTAGGTTTCTTGGCAATACGAGGCCCGGAGTATACTCCGGGAAGACGACCCTAATCACTCCAGGCGGCAGGGGCGGCCGGGTACGCGGCGGTGGGCAGCCCTCTTTGCAGTTCGTGGCCGACCAGTTTTCCAGGGGCAAACGCGTCGATCAGGCGCCGCCAGGCCCGGCGCGCTGCCACGCTGTTGTCCTGGCTGAAATTGCAGACGTACAGGTCGAGCGTCACGGCTTGCGCTTCCGGCCAGGTGTGCACCGCCAGATGTGACTCGGCCAGAATCACCGCACCGGTCGCACCGGCCGGTTGGTGGCGGTCGCCGAACTGGTGGAAGACGAGCGCCAGGGGCGTCAGCCCCGGAACCGAACATACCGTCAGACAGAGTTCGCGCAGGGCGCCGGCGTCATTGAGCAGGCGCGGCGCACAGCGACAGTCGTGGAGTTCGGCGATCAGGTGCAGGCCGTGCATGGCGAGTCTCCATCTCTTCGGACATCACCAGGGCTGCTGCCGCGTTGTTCGCCGCCGGGCCGGGCAGACAGTGCCCTCGGCAGGGACCGGCTGCTCACCCCTTGGGCACGGAGCTGGCGCTGGTCCTGGTGACTATCCCGGCCTCATCGAAGTGCACATTGAAGTACCATTCCATGCCCGCCTCCACTTTGGTCTTCCAGTCCCAAACCCTTTCCTGGCGCAAGGAGAAATATCGCTCATGTGCCGGACGGCCAAGCAGGCGCCGCACCTGTTCCCGGTTCATGCCGGGTTTGATCCTGGCAAAGTTTTCCGCGGTCAGCACCTGCCGCACTTCGCGCAACACGTTGTCCGGACCAATGACCAACATATGGTTTACGATGCCTTCCGGTGTGCGCGGATATTCCCAGGTGCGCGTTCCGTCCTCTTCCAGCCACTCGAGGTTGGGCTCGCCCATGAGCTTGCGCACCTCACTGGATTTGGTGGTTCCGGGTCGCAGCTTGCTCAGTTTGTCGGCGTCACAGCCGGACATGGTAATCGCGGTCAGTCCGGCAAGAAGAAGGCTGACCAAGAGTTTTCTCAACACGTTCGATGCTCCTGTCGTTGCGGGCGGAATCGTTGCCGGCGAGGCAGGAGTATAGACGAAGGCGAATCAAGGAGGTCCGTGCGCCCTGACCAATCCCCATCCCGACTCCGGCCGGCGGCGTACCGCCGCGCGCCGTGTGGCGGCCGCGCGTGCCGTCTGGCCTGCTGCCCGGGAGTCGCGGGTTGACGCGGCGCGGGCAGAACCATCCTCCGGCGAACGTCGCGTGGACCGTCTGGGGTCTGGGCGCACTGCTCTACCTGATCGGCTTCTACCAGCGCGTTGCGCCGGCAGTGATGACCGACCGCCTGATGGACGAATTCGCGATCGGCGCAGCCGAATTGGGAAACCTTTCGGCCTTCTATTTCTACTCGTACGTACTGATGCAGATCCCGACCGGAATCATTGCCGATCGTTGGGGGCCACGCCGGCTGCTGACTGCCGGTGCGGCACTGGCGGCCGCCGGCAGCCTGCTGTTTGCCGGTGCGCCGGACTTCTGGTGGGCCAGCGCCGGGCGCCTGTTGATCGGCGCTTCGGTGGCCGTTGCTTTCGTGTCGATGCTCAAGCTGGCGACGCACTGGTTTGCGCCAAACCGCTTTGCCCTTGCCTCCGGCCTGGCTCTGCTCTGCGGCGTGGCTGGCGGGGTGATGGCCGGAGTCCCTTTGCGTTTCCTGATCGAAGCCTGGGGCTGGCGCCCGGTGATGTTTGCCTCGGCAGCGCTCACCGGTGCCCTGGCGGTTGCCATCTGGCTGCAGGTGCGCGACGATCCGCTTGACTTGGGTTACCGCAGTCATGCCCCGACCGCTGCCGACGGAGCACCCGCTCCCCGTTCATCGATCCTGCACGGCATGCGCGAGGTGCTCGCGTATCGCAACATCTGGATTCTGTTGATCACGCCGATCGGCATCGCGGGTGCGGTGCTCACTTTTGCCGGCCTGTGGGGCGTGCCTTATCTGCGGCAAGTGCATGGCCTGGAGACCAAGCGCGCGGCAGCGATCACTTCCCTGCTGCTGATCGCCTGGGCTGTCGGCGGACCGCTGCTCGGTACGCTGTCGGAGCGACTGGGTCGCCGCCGACCGCTCTACGTGGCGACCACCCTGGCTGCCCTGGTCGGCTGGACAATCATCATCTTCTTGCCGATCCCGGTCTGGTTGATGGTCGTGATCCTGTTGTGCACCGGCTTCTGTTCGGGCAACCTGATTATCGGCTTTGCCTTTGCCAAGGAATCGGTACCGGTCCGGCTGATGGGTACGGCGGCAGGGATCTGCAACATGGGACCACTGCTCGGTGGCATGCTGCTGCAGCCGGCGGTCGGCTGGATGCTCGACCGCTACTGGCTGGGCGCCACCGCCGGAGGGGCGCGCACCTACGACGCGACCGCCTATCAGGCGGGGTTCAGCCTGCTGGTCGGCTGCCTCGTCCTCTCCCTTTGCCTGATTCCGTTTGCTCGCGAGACCTATGGCAAGCAGACCAGATGAGTCTCGGCCAGTCGGCGTCGCTGGTCGAGCGCTGCGGCCGTGGCGCCAAGCAGCATCAGACCGCCCATGCCGAGGGCCAGACTCAGCGTCGAATCCCACAGCGCAGGGGCGATCAGTCCGGCGGCGACGGTGTTGAAAGCCGACTGCAGAAAAGCCTGGCAGGACGCGGCCAGGCCACGTCGTTCGGGGAACAGGTCGAGCGCCAGCAGGGTCAGGCAGGGCATGGCGAGAGACATCCCGAAGGTGTAGACAAAGAGGGGGACGACGCTCCACGGCAGGGATGCCGGGAGGGCAAGATTGAGGCCGATGTTGAGCCCCGCCGCAGCGCCCATCACCAGGTAGCCGGCAGCAATTGTGCAGGCCGGCGAGACCCTGCCGGCCAATTGCCCGGACAGCCAGGCGCCGAGCATCAGTCCACTCATGGCGGGCCAGAACAGCCAGACAAAGCCACTGGCCGGAACCGCCAGATGACGCATGAGAAAAACCGGTGCCGACAACACGTAGATGAAGAAACCTGCAAAATTGAACGCCAGCGCGCCACACAGCAACAGAAAGGCGGAAGAGGTCAGCACCTGCCGATAGCTCCGCGCCAGGGGGCCGGGCTGCAGAGCCTGGCGTTGGCGTACCGGCAGCGTTTCCGGAAGCAGAAACCAGCAGATCAGCCAGAGAGCAATGCTGAGCAGCGCAAGAAAGGCAAACACCGCACGCCAGCCAAGCCAGAGCTGCAGCCAGCCACCAATCACCGGCGCCACGGCGGGCGCCAGTGCAAAGATCATCATGATCTGCGCGATCAGGCGTTGCGCTCGGGCGCCGGCGTAGAGATCGCGCACGATGGCACGGCAGATCACCATGCCCGCACCGCCGGTGACCCCCTGCAAGGCGCGTAGCAGGCAGAGCTGCTCGATGTTGGTCGCGAACATGCAACCGGCCGAAGCCAGGGCAAAGAGCGCGACATTAACGAGAATCACCCGGCGACGACCCAGGGCGTCGGAGATCGCTCCATGCCAGAGGGTCATCAGGGCAAAAGGCAGCAGGTAGGCGGTCAAGGTCTGCTGAACCTGCAGAGGTGTCGCATTCAACGACCCCTCCATATCATGGAACGATGGCAGATAGGTATCGATGGAAAATGGGCCGAGAGCGGCCAGCGCGGCCAGCAACAAGGCGATACCACGCGGCAGCGGGACGTTGTTCGACTGGGACACTTCAATCCTTCGCGAAGCGACGGTACTGTACGGCTTCAGCAACATGCTGTGCCTCGATGGTGTCGCTATTACCGATATCGGCAACCGTGCGGGCAAGCTTGAGCAATCGGTGGAAGGCGCGAGCCGAGAGATCGAAGCGGCTGATGGCCTGTTTCAGCAACGCGGCCGCCGCAGCCTGCGGCTGACAGTAGTGGTCAATCTCCCGGGTGGTGAGGCGCGCGTTCGCCTTTCCCTGGCGTCCGATCTGTCGCGCACGCGCCACAGTGACACGCGCGCGAACGATCGCCGACGCTTCGCCATCCGGCGCCTGCTGCAGCACCTCGGCCGGCAGTGCCGGGACCTCGATCTGCAGATCGATGCGGTCGAGCAGCGGGCCGGACAGCCTGCTGCGATAGCGCAGCACCTGGTCAGGCGTGCATCGGCAACGCCCGCGTGCATCGCCGTAATATCCGCAGGGACAGGGGTTCATCGCCGCAACCAGTTGAAACTGCGCTGGAAACTCCGCTTGTCTGGCGGCGCGCGAGATGTGGATTCGCCCCGAATCGAGCGGTTCGCGTAGTGCCTCGAGCACCCGGCGATCGAATTCGGGAAGCTCGTCCAGAAAGAGCACGCCCTCGTGCGCCAGCGAGATCTCGCCGGGACGAGGGGCGCTGCCGCCACCGACCAATGCCGCCGACGAGGCGGTATGGTGCGGTGCCCGGTAGGGATGACGGCGGAAAAGGTCGGGACGAAACTGTCCGCAGAGGGAAAGCACGGCCGCCGATTCGAGTGCAGCATCCAGCGTCATGGGGGGCAGCAATCCGGGAAGCCGGCTGGCCAGCATCGACTTGCCGGTACCCGGCGGACCGGCAAGCAA
>ERZ761603.659-NODE-659-length-28141-cov-41.148010_pt1 | contig 28141 bp, 20 predicted proteins | sample MGYA00511879_ERZ761603 | MGnify/ENA primary metagenome ERZ761603 (study PRJEB28899, sample SAMN02850040) | bioreactor sludge metagenome | biome: EBPR Sludge; feature: EBPR Bioreactor; material: flocular biomat | place: Australia: Thorneside Wastwater Treatment... | reverse complement strand
GGCCCCTCCTGGTCTGGCTGCCGCAATGGGCTAACAGAGGAATTTAGGTTCAAGGACCCGGAGCACCCGCTGCAACTGGTCTTCGTCTGCGCGATGTGGCTGACGGGCTTCGACGCACCGACGGTGAGCACGCTGTACCTGGACAAGCCGATCCAGGGCCACACGCTGATGCAGACCATCGCGCGGGCCAACCGGGTGACCTCGCACACCATCAACGGCGTGGCCAAGCGCAACGGCGAGATCGTCGACTACTACAATGTCTTCCGGCGCATGAAGAAGGCGCTGCGCGACTACGCCGCCGGGCCGACCGACGACGACGAGCTGCCGGTGCGCGAGAAGGAAGCGCTGTTCACGCTGCTGGACGAGGCCATCGAGCAGGGCCTGGCCTTCTGCCAAAGCAATGGCGTGCCACTGCGCGAGGCGCTCGGCCGCGACGACGTGTTCACCAAGCTCGGCCAGTTCAACGCCTACGCCAACACGCTGCTGGCCGGCGACGAACTGCGCAAGAGCTTCAACGTCTACGAGAACACGATGACTGCGCTGTACGAAGCGTGCAAGCCGGAAGTGCTGAGCCGCGGCAAGGGCCGCGTCGTCTCGGCCTTCCAGTTCCTGCGCGGGGTGATGGACACCATCGTCGAACAGGTGGACGTGGATGCGGCAGTGCGGCGCCTGGGTGAACTGCTCGATGAAAGTGTGGTCGTCGACCAGGCCGAGACCTTCAAGGCCAGGCAGTTCGCCGCCGAGTACCAGATCGTGCAGCGCGGCAAGGCCTGGGACCTGAGCAGGGTGGACGTCGACAAGCTGCGCGCGGAGTTCGGACAGGCCGAATACAGGAACATCGCCATCGCCGACCTGCGCTCCTTCATCGAGAAGAAACTGGCCGACATGCTGGCGCAGAACGCGACGCGTACCGCCTTCGCGCAGCGGTTGCAGGCGGTGATTGACGCCTACAACTCAGGGGCGACGGCGACTGAGGACTACTACCAGCAGCTCACCGACTACGTGGCCGACATGCAGGCGGAAGCCGAGCGCCATGTGCGCGAGGGACTGACCGAGGACGAGCTGGAGCTGTTCGACCTGCTGAAGAAGGAGGCGATGACGCAGGACGAGACGCAGCGCGTCAAGCTGGCGGCGAAGCGGCTGCTGAAGCGTTTGGTCGAAGAGCACCCCAAGGTGCTGGTACAGGACTGGTTCAAAGACAACCAGACGCAGAAGCAGGTTCGGTCAGAGATCGAGCGGGTGCTGGATGAAGGGTTACCGGAGACCTACGAGCGCGCGCTGTTCAAGCAGAAGTGCGACAACGTCTTCGACCTCGTTGTGGACTATGCGAGCCGCGGGCGCAAGTGGGCGGCCTAGGCAACTGCCGGGCCAGCCTGCGTCGGTCGCCTGGCGCCTCAGGCCAAGGCGCTCGCCAGTTCCGGCCGTCGCGCGAGCACGGATTCAGGTGTTGCCTTGCCTCTTCAACCAGGCTCAAATCCCGGTCAGCGGCCAGCGCGGCCGCACGGCAAAGGCGCCGGCCGGCTTGCCGGACACGCCGGCCTGCAGGCGCAACGCGCCGGCCAGCGCGATCATCGCGCCGTTGTCGGTGCAGAATTCGAGTTCCGGGTAGTAGACGGCGATCCTGGCGCGCGCCGCCTGGGCGTCGAGCTGGCGGCGCAGTTCGCGGTTGGCGCCGACGCCACCGGCCACCACCAGTTGCTTCAGGCCGCTCTGTTTCACCGCGCGCAGCGACTTGCCGACCAGCACTTCGACAATTGCTTCCTGAAAGCCGCGCGCAATGTCGGCGCGCTGCTGGTCGCCGAGACTGCCCAGCTCGCGCACCCGGGTCAGCACGGCGGTTTTCAGGCCACTGAAGCTGAAGTCGAGATCACCCGATTTGAGCATCGGCCGCGGCAATCTGACGAGGCCGGCGCGACCGCTTTCGGCGAGTGCCGCCAACGCCGGTCCACCGGGGTAACCGAGGCCGAGCAGCTTGGCCGTCTTGTCGAACGCCTCGCCGGCCGCGTCATCGAGCGTTTCGCCCAGCAAGGCGTACTCACCGACACCGGTGACCCGCATCAACTGGCTGTGACCGCCCGAGACGAGCAGGGCGACGAAGGGAAAACGCGGCGGCCGGGCGGACAGCAGCGGCGACAGCAGATGGCCCTCGAGGTGGTGCACCGGAACGGTCGGCACATCCAGAGCCGTCGCCAGTGCTTCGGCGAACGCCGCACCGACCAGCAGGGCACCGGCCAGCCCTGGCCCCTGCGTGTAGGCGACGGCGTCGAGTTCGGCCAGCCGGCACCCGCTGTCGGCGAGCACCTGCCGCAACAGCGGCACGACGCGCCGGACATGATCGCGCGAGGCGAGTTCGGGCACCACGCCGCCATAGTCGGCGTGCATGCTCACCTGCGAATGCAGGGCATGCGCGAGCAGACGGCCGCCAGCCTCGCTGCCGCTGTACAGCGCCATACCCGTTTCGTCGCAGGAGGATTCGATTCCGAGGACCAGCACCGGCGGCATTCTAACACTCCAGTACTCTGGCGCGGCCGGCCCGGCCCCACGGCACGGGACGCCGGGTGCCGATGCCACGGTTTCGCGCCACGGCCGAAGCAAGGTAAGCTGCACCGAGGAGGAAGCACTGATGCCGGTCTTGCCATCACCGGCCGGAGCGACCGATTCGTGGCAAGCGACCGCGATCGGCCGCGCCGTGCCGCCGCACCGCCCTGCCCTGCTGGCGCTGGCCCTGTTGACCCTGACGACCGCGGCAGGAGGCACGCCGCCGAACTGTCCACGCGCGGAGGAAATCACGATCACCCAGGATACCCGGCTCGACCCGGCCTGCATCTACCGCAGCACGCTGCGCATCGTGGCCGGCGGCGTGCTGCTCGACTGCCGTGGCGCGCTGATCGATGCGCGCGGGCGACGTTTCGGCATCCTGATCGGCGATCGTCAGGCGGTGAGCGAGGTGACGGTCCGCAACTGCCGCATCCGCGGCGGCGGCAACGGGGTCTTCGTCGGCCGCACCGAACCCGACTCGGTCAAGGCCGCCGCGCATGACCGGGAAACGCTCTACCGCATCTCGCCGCATCACGTCATCCTGGAGAGCATCAGCGTTGACGGAGCGGCCGGCGTCGGCATCTACCTCGACGACTACGTCAGCGCGGTGCGCATCATCGGCAGCGCGGTGCATGGTGCGGGCTCGGCCGGAATCTATCTCGAACACGGTTCACGGCACAACGAGATCATCGGTTCGACCATCACCGGCAACGGCTACGGCAGTTTTCCGCGTTATCGCTTCGGCGCCTCACGCCGCGAGGGGATCGCCATCGACGCTTCGGCCGACAACCGCGTGCAGGGCAATCACATCGCCGGCAACGCGGCCGGCGGCATCTTTCTCTACAAGAACTGTCAGGAGCACGTGCACAGCCGGCCGCACAGTGTTCCACGCTGGCAGGGGGCGGATCGCAACCTGATCCGGGGCAACCGCATCGAGGACGAGCAGGTGGGCGTCTGGATCGCCGCGCGACAAAGCCGCGACCTCAGCGCCTGGGACTGCGGCGATCCCCCCTACCTGGGCTCCAGCCACTACCTCGACCATGCCCGCCACAACCGGGTGAACGACAACCGCTTCGAGAAGGTCGCCACCGGGGTACGCATCGAGGACGATGACAACACGGTCGACGGCAACACCTTCATCGACAGCGACACCCCCGTCGAACTGGGCGCGCAGCTGCGCCAGGCGGTTTCGGGCCGGGCGCTGCAGGGGGTGGAGATTCGGGACAACGTGGTCAGAAAAAGCGGCGCCGACCGCTGAGGGTGCGCCGACACCGCCCCCGCCAGCCGGGCCGGCAGGAACGGTGACGACATCTTGCCGGGTACAGTGGCAGCCTGCCGTGTCGGCTTGCGGCAACAGGGCATCGAGCCGGGCAGGACGTGCCGAAGCCACGTCGCGGAGCCGGTTGAACAACCGTTGCGGCTGGCGTAGCATCGGCCGCATTGGCGTCACGATACCGACCGGGACGGCCATCCCGATCCATGCCCGCTGCACGATTGCGCCGGGCCACGGTCAGTACACTGGAACATCCGCCGTCTGCGAGGAAACGATCCGATGACTACCCCGACCCCCGTCAGTCCTGCCGCAGAACGCACTCCGAGCTCCACCGGCCAGCCCCTGGCCGACTACAACGACCCCGCGCTGGCGGGGTACTGGCACCTCTGGAGCGCCGCTGGCGCGACCAAGGGCGCCAACGTGGCAAGTGTCTGGAGCGACTACCGCGGCAGCGGAGTGGTGGTCGCGGTCATCGACGATGGCATCGACTACACGCACCCCGACCTGACGGCCAACTACGCCCCGGCGCTCGATCGCGACACGCGCGACCATGACGACGACGCCTACCCGAGCGACCCGACGGACCGGCACGGAACGACCGTGGCAGGCGTGATTGCCGCCGCTCTGGATAACGCCATCGGGGGATCGGGGGTCGCCCCCGCGGCCACCCTGGCCGGCTTCCGCATCGGTTTTGGCAACAACGGAACCCTCGGGCAGATTCTCGAAGCCTATGAGCGGCTGGTGACGGTCGATGTGGCCAACAATAGCTGGGGCTTCGGCGGCTTCTTCAGCGACAGTTTTCTCGATCCGGAGCTGGGCGGCATCGCCGCCGCCCTGCAGACTGCGCTGGCCAGCGGACGCAACGGGCTAGGCACGGTCGTCGTTTTTGCCGCCGGCAACGGCCGCTCGTCCGGCCAGGACGTCAACTACCACGCTTTTCAGAACCAGCGCGGGATCATCTCGGTCGCCGCCACCGACTGGACCGGCAACTACGCCTACTTTTCGACACCGGGCGCCGCACTGCTGGTCGCCGCACCCGGACAGGACATCAGCACCACCGACCGGGTCGGAGCGCTCGGTTACTCCGGCGACTCTTACGCCACGATGAGCGGTACGTCGTTTTCCTCGCCACTGGTCAGTGGCGTCGCCGCCCTGATGCTCGACGCCAACGACGGGCTGGGCTGGCGCGACGTACAGGAAATACTGGCAGCGACCGCGGTGCAGACCGGAGGGTCGGCTGGCTGGTCGTTCAACGGTGCGAACAACTGGAACGGCGGCGGCATGCATGCCAGCCACGACTACGGTTTCGGGCTGGTTGACGCCTTCGCGGCCGTGCGCGTCGCCGAAAGCTGGCGGAACACCTCCACCTCCGACAACGAATGGGTCGCCGGCGGGGTGCAGTACCCCGGCGCCGCCATCCCGGACGTCGGCAGCATCTCGTCGTCCATCACCTTGCCCGACGGCCTGCGCATCGACCATGTCGAGGTCGAGGTGCTGCTGACGCATGGCGCCATCGCACAACTGCAGATCACGCTCACCGCGCCGGACGGCACGCAGAGCCTGCTCGTGCACAACCCCCCGACCAGCCAGGCCAACCTCCATTTCAACCTGTCCACGACGCACGACTGGGGTGAGCTGTCGGGTGGCACCTGGACGCTGACCATCACCGACCCCCAGAGCGGCGCCTGGGGGACGTTCAACGCCTGGGCACTGCGCGCTTACGGCGATCTGGCCGGCGACGATACCTATGTCTACACCGACGAATTCGGCAGTCTCGCCAGCGCCGACCCCGCGCGGCTCGTCCTCGCCGATCAGGATGGCAATGACACGCTCAACAGCGCGGCGGTCGGCTCGGATAGCGTGCTCGACCTGCGGCCCGGACAGCTCTCGTCGATCGACGGGCAGACAGTGATCATCGCCAGCGGGACGCTGATCGAGAACGCCGACAGCGGTGATGGCAACGATCGGCTGATCGGCAACGACGCGGCGAACTCGCTGCGCGGCTGGCGCGGCAACGACACGCTCGACGGTGGAGCGGGCAACGACACGCTCGACGGCGGGAGCGGTGACGACACCTTCCTGATCGACGCAAGCGGCGACCTGATCATCGAAGCTGCCGCAGGTGGCAACGATACGGTCGTCACCACCCTGAGCAAGTATGTCCTGGGCGCCTCGCTGGAAAACCTGAGCCATGCCGGAACGGCGGCCTTCAGCGGGACCGGCAATGCAGCAGCCAACTCGATCAGCGGCGGCGCCGGCCGGGACACGCTGAGCGGCGGACTGGCTGCCGACACCCTGCAAGGCGGTGCAGGCGACGACACCTATTACGTGGACAATGCCCTGGATATCCTCGTCGAAGCCCCGGGCGAAGGCTCGGACACCGTCTACAGCAGTATCGACTGGGTCCTCGGCGCCAACATCGAACGGCTTTACCTGACCGGCGCTGCCCTCTACGGCAACGGCAACGATCTCGCCAACACGCTCTATGGCACCGCCAGCAGTACCGGCAACCTGCTGCGCGGCGGCGCGGGGAACGACACCTACTACGCCGGCGCCGGCGACAGCGTCGCGGAAAACGCGAACGAGGGCACCGACAGCGTGTACTGCTACGGCGACTTCACTCTGGCGGCCAACGTCGAGCATCTCTATCTCAACGTCACCGTCGCCGCATCGCTGAACGGCAACAGCCTGGCCAACAGTCTGCGCGGCAACGCCGGCAATGACGTCCTGGGGGGCCTCGAGGGCAACGACACGCTGAATGGCGGCAGCGGTGCCGACACCCTGTACGGCGGCGCCGGCAACGACACCTACTACGTAGACAACGTCCTCGACAGCATCGTCGAAGGCTCGGGCGACGGCTCCGACACCGTGTACGCCAGTATCGACTGGGTCCTCGGCGCCAATACCGAACGGCTTTACCTGACCGGCAGCGCCATCAATGGCAGCGGCAACGATCTCGCCAACACGCTCTACGGCACCGCCAGCAGTACCGGCAACCTGCTGCGCGGCGGACCGGGCAATGACGTCTACTATGCCGGCGCCGGCGACAGCGTCGAAGAAAACGAGAACGGCGGCAGCGATGCCGTGTACTGCTATGGCGACTTCACCCTGGCGGCCAACGTCGAGCATCTCTATCTCAATGCCACCGTTGCCGCATCGCTGAACGGCAACAACCTGGCCAACAGTCTGCGCGGCAACGCCGGCAACGACCTGCTGTGGGGCTTCGAAGGCAACGACACGCTGAATGGCGGCAGCGGCGGCGACACCCTGTACGGCGGCGCCGGCGACGACACTTATTACGTCGATGACGCGCTGGATGGCGTCGTCGAACTGCTGCCCGGCGATGGTCGCGACACCGTCAATAGCAGCATCGACTGGGCGCTCGGTGCCAATCTCGAACGGCTTTCCCTGACCGGTAGCGCCGCCATCACCGGCAGCGGCAACGACCTCGCCAACACGCTCTACGGCAACAGCAACAGCGCCGCCAACCTGCTCAGTGGCGGCCAGGGCAACGACACCTACTATGCCGGGGTTGGCGACACGATCATCGAGGCATTGAACGCGGGCAGCGACAGCGTGTACTGCTACGGCGATTTCACGCTGCAGCCCAACGTCGAGAACCTCTATCTGAATGTCACCAGCGCCGCGACGCTGGCTGGCAACGAGCTGGCCAACAGTCTGCGCGGCAACGCCGGCAACGACCTGCTGAGCGGTCTCGAGGGCAACGACACGCTGAACGGCGGGCTCGGCGCCGACACGCTCAACGGGGGAGTCGGCAACGATCTCCTCTCGGGCGCGGGGGGCGCCGACCGCTTCGTTTTCGACCGCAGCACCGGCTCGGACAAGGTCATCGACTTCACGCGCGGCGAGGACCTGATTCAGTTGAGCAGTGCGCCCGGCCTGGCCGGTTTTGCCGACCTCGACACCAATCACGACGGCATCGTGCAGACCGGCGACGACTGGGTCCGCATGGCGGGCGCCGACCTCGTGCTCGATATCGGCGGTAGCCAGTTGCAGATCGTCGGACAAACGCAGTTGCTCGGCACCGACTTTCTCTTCGTCTGAGCGACTGCCTCAGCGCGCTAATCCGGATGGCGAATGCAGATCTTGCCGAACTGCGCGCCGCTCCTGAGATAGGCCAGCGCCTCATGCAGCGCCGCGAACTCGAACACGCGGTCGACGATGACCGGCAGCCGATGCTGTTCGAGCGCCCGCAGCATTGCCTCGAAGCCGTCGCGGTGGCCGACGGTAATCCCCTGCAGCCGCACCTGGCGGGTGATGATCAGACCCAGCGGCGTGGACAGTGACGAGCCGGAAAGAACGCCGATCATCGACAGGCTGCCACCCGGGCGGATGCAGCGCAGCGACTGCGGCAGCGTCTTCTCGCCGCCGAGTTCGACGATGTGATCGAAACCACGGCCAGCGGTGATCTCGCGCGCCGGCTTCGACCATTCCGGAGTCGTCGAGTAATTGATCGTTGCATCGGCGCCCAGCGCCTGCAAGCGCTCGATCTTCGCATCGCTCGACGAGATCATGGTGACGTGGGCGCCGGCCAGCTTGGCGAAAGCCAGCGCGAACAGCGCCACACCGCCCGACCCCTGAATCAGCACCCGCTCGCCCGGGCTCACCCTGCCGTGGGTGGCCAGCGCGCTCCAGGCGGTCAGCGCCGCACAAGGCAGGCTTGCCGCTTCGACATCGCTGAGGTAGGCGGGCACCTTCACGACGCCCTGCTCGGAGAGGCACATGAATTCCGCCATCGTTCCGTCGATCGGGCCGCCGAGCGACCCGGTCATCCGCCCGAGGTCCGGATCGCCGGCGATCCAGCCCTGGAAGAAGGTCGGGCAGACCCGGTCGCCAACCCTCACCCGGCTGACCCCGGGACCGGCCTGGACGACCTCGCCAACGCCGTCGGAAACGGGAATCAGCGGCAACGTGCCGGTGAAGCTGCCATAGCCGCGCTCCGGCACGACCAGATCGCGGTAATTGAGCGAGGCGGCGCGCATGCGCAGCAGCACCTGGCCCGGCCCCGGCTCGGGCTGCGGTCGTTCGGCGAGCTTGAGATTCGCCATTCCCCAGTCATCCTGAATCTGAAAAACGCGCATGGGTCACCTCCGATGATTGGCGCCATCCCGGCGCGAGGGGCAGCCGCGACGATCCGGGCTGCAACGCATCCATCATCGCACATCGCCCGATGCGCCGGGCGAGGCACCTGGAGTCGTGTGCTTCTCAGGCCGCCCGGAAGGCACGCACGCCGAGGATGACACCAGTGACCAGCAGTGCGATGCCCAGCAGCGCGCTGCCGCCCGGCAGCGCGCCTCGCCAGACGAAAGCGTAGGCAAAGGCGGCGAGTGTTTCAAAGACGATCAACTGGCCGGTCAGGCCGGTGGGCAGCAACTGACTGGCGCGGTTCCAGAGCAGTGTGCCGAGCCACGAGGCACAAAGGCCGAGGGTCAGCATCAGGCCGACATAGCGCAGCGGCTGCGGCCCGAGCGGATAGTCGAAGCCGTCGATTGGCCAGAGTCCGGCGGCGGCCATCCCGATCGCTGCCAGAGGCAGTGTCGCCAACCCCTGGGCAAGCGCCCAGGTGCCCGAGTTCAGCGCCGGTCGCTGGCGCAGCCAGCGCGAATTGCGCACCGGATACCAGGTCCACGCGGCGACCGCAGCAATCGCCAGCAGCCCGCCGAGAAGGTAGTCGTGAACACTGCGCTGCGCGCCGAGCAGGGCCATCTCATGGTGGTTCACCAGTGCGATGCCACCCGCCAGCACCGCCAGGGAAGGAAACAGGCGCCGCCACGGCAGGGCGTCGCCGCCAAAGTTGGCGACGATGGCAATGACGATCGGCAGGGTGCCGATGAGCATCGTCGGCAGGGGTGCGTCGGCCAACTGGATCGCTGCCGACAGGAAGACGTAATACAGAAGGTTGCCGACCAGCGCCAGCTCGAAGGCCATTCGCCAGTCCTGGCGCTGCAGGCGGAGCAGGTGCGCACGGTCGGCCCAGGCGAGCAGCAGCGCAATGACGCCGAAGCCAAGGTAGCGGCCGAAGGAGAGGATCACCGGCGGGTAGTCGGGCAGCATCAGGGGAACGACGAACACCAGGCCCCAGAGCAGTCCGGCAGCGAGGGCGCAGGCAATGCCCTGGACGAGGCCGCGGCTAGCCGTCAATGGCGGTCGCATGGCGCGCGGCGGCCACGGCGGATTGCCCGCCGCGCCGGCTCAATGGCGAAAAATCGGCAACCGGGGGAGCGGCGGCCACTCGATGGCGTCGAGCATGTTCTTGACCAGCAGGCCCAGTTCGGTGTCACCGACGATCGTCAGCTCGCGGTTGAAGAACAGGGTATCCGGGTCCTCCTGGCGTACCAGCAGTTGCAGGAAGGCCGAGAGATTGGCCCGGAAGCACAGGTCGGGCGCCGCCGGAGCAGTCAATAGTGGCCGGAAGAGGCCGCCCCGGTAGGTGAAACAGGCCTGCCCGCCAGCGTCCAGAACTTCGACGACGAAGCTTCGTCCCGCGAGCAGGGCGAGACTGTCTGCGGGCAGCACGCCGAGTCTGGCCGCGGCGTTGAGTGCGCTGGCCAGAGCCAGTGAGTGCGGCCATTGCGGCAGGTGCGCGCCGATCGTCGAGAGCATGCGCGGCAGGGTGAAACGGGGAATCGAGAAGCCCTGGGTCATCAGCGGGTTCCTTGCAGTGGAGCGAAAGCCGGAGACTGGTGCTGCGCGATTCCGGGCTCGCCGAACCAGTAGCCGTTGACCAGTCCGTCGTCTGCCCAGTCGGCGGTGTCGGGAGCGACCGCGGCGCCGCGACGTGCCGTGTCGAAAGCGGCAATGATCGCCTTCATGGCCTGCGGCTGCGGGCTGATGCGCAGCACCTCGACGCCCATCGCCAGTAGCTCCGGCACCTGCGGCAGGAGGTTGTAGGTCTGTGCCGACATCGTCTGAATCCCGTTGATGGTCAGGAAAGGCTGCCCGTCGCGGGTGCGCAGGGTCATGCCCTGCGGGTGGTCGAGGCACTTGAACTGGCAGTCGTCCTTGTTCAGGCTGTAGTGACGGGCGGTGAAACAGCGGGCCGAGAAAGCCAGCGGCAGCTTGCCGAAGACGAACACTTCGCTGGCGACGCCAGCCGGACGACTGCGGTGCAGTGTCTCGATCAGCCGGCGGTCAGCTTCGAGCGGTGGCACCCAGCGGCGCATGCCAAAGCGGGCATAGGTGGCCAGCGTCACTTCATTGTAGATGTTGAGATGAGGACCGGCGACGAAGGGGCGGCCGGCGGCGATGTTCACCGCGCCGAGGTCGTTGGCTTCGAGCCAGCAAGCGCTGATCTCGCTCAGTTCGTCGGCCAGGCGGCGCAGCGCCTTGAGGTCGCTTTCCGATTCGAGCAGCGCCTGTGCCGAGATGACCACCTCCTTGCCCGCCCCGGCGAGGTCGCGCGCCAGCCCCAGCCAGTCGGCGCCACGAATCTGCTGGCGACGCGAGCAGACCACTTCGCCCAGGTAGATGATGTCGAGCGCCGGGTTCTCCGCCATCTCGGCATAGAACTCGAAGACCTCATGTTTCGGCCAGAAGTAGAGCAGCGGTCCGAGCGAGAGTTTCATCGTTCAGCCCTTCCCTATCGCCACGGCCGATTGTAGGCGCCCAGGGTGACCTGGCTGCCCTCGGCCAACCTGGCCAGCTCGGCCTGCCACGCCGACCTGACGTGAAAGCGCTGGGCGTCGCGCGCCAGTTCGTCGAGCGCCGCCCGCAGGGTACGGGTGACCTGCGCGACGTAGGTCGGGCTGCGCTGGCGGCCTTCGACCTTGATCGCGGCGACGCCGATTGCGGCGATGTCGGGCAGGATTTCCAGCACGTTGAGGCTGGTCGGCTCTTCGAGCGCGTAATAGGTTTCGCCCTGTACCTCGAAGCGTCCCTTGCACAGCGTCGGGTAACCGGCCGGCTCGTCGTCGGCGAAGCAGTCGATCAGGATGCCGTTCAGCCGCGTCTGCATCTGGCCGGGCGATCTTTCCCACTGCACGAATCTGGCCGGCGAACAGGCGCCAACCGTATTCGGCGACTCGCCGGTGGCATAGGAAGAGAGCCAGCAGCGGCCCTCGTTCATGACGCACAGACTGCCGAATCCGAAAACCTCGATCTCCACGGGTGTGTTGCGAATCACTGTCTCGACCTGTGCCAGCGTCAGCACACGTGGCAGCACCGCTCGTCGGACGCCAAACTCGCGATGAGCGAAATTCACCGCCTCGTAGCTGGTCGCCGAGCCCTGCACCGAGAGATGCAGACGCAGCGCCGGGTGACGACGGCTGGCATAGTCGAGCAGGCCGACGTCGGCCAGGATCACCGCGTCCACGCCGAGATCGGCCGCGCCATCGACGGCACGCTGCCAGTCGGCGAAACGACCGGGCTGTGCGAAGGTATTGATCGCCATCAATACCTGGCGCTGGCGCGAATGAGCGTAGCGGATTCCTTCGACCATCGCCTTGTGGTCGAAATTGAGCCCGGCGAAGTTGCGTGCGTTGGTGTCGTTGCGGTAGCCAAGATAGACCGCATCGGCGCCGTGGTCGACCGCCGCCTTGAGTGCCGGCAGGCTGCCGGCGGGGCAAATCAGTTGGGGTACAGTGCGACGTGTCATGGAAACCTCGTCAACGAAGCTCGCCAGTATAGTCACGCCGGCCCGGCAAGGCTTGATGCTGGTCAATTTCCAGCCGATTCGGCCAGGCGGCTCCTGAGTTGCCGCAGATAGGCCAGACCGGCGACCGCCCGGCTGCCGTACCAGGAAACCATCTCGCCATCGATCAGGGTGCAGCGCGTCGCCGGCAGTTGCTCCTGCAACTGCCGCAAGTGGCGCTCCCGGAAGGGGTAGGGTTCGGTCGAGAGAAAGACGATCTCTGCCTCGCCGGCGACGGCCGGCAGCTCGACCGGCGGGTAACGCAGCGGGCTGGCGGGTGGCAGTGTGTCCCAGCCGGCGGCGGCCAGCATGCGCGAGATGTAGGTATCGCGCGCAACGCTGAGCCACGGATCGCGCCAGATCAGGTAGAGCACCGGCTGGCGCGGCAGCGTGTCGGCCAGCGCGGCGAGCGCCGCCCATTCGCGCTCGAACTCCGCACACAGTGCTGCGGCCTGCTCCTGCCGGTCGAACACGCCACCCAGCAGACGGTAGAGATCGAGGTTGTCGCGCGCGGCCAGCGGATGGGTGACGATCAGGTGCGGCACGAATTCGGCCAGGGCGTCCACCTCGTCGCGCCGGTTCTCGTCGATATTGACGATCACATGGCTGGGACGCAACGCGCGCAGCTTGCCGCGGTCGAAACCCTTGGTGCCGCCCAGTTTGGGAATTCGTCGTACCACCGCACGCGGATGGATGCAGAAACCGGTGCGGCCGACCAGGCACTCGGCCAGCCCGAGGGCCACCAGCAGCTCGGTCAGGCTCGGAACCAGGGAAACGATGCGCGGCGTACCCGGATAGCGGAGGTGCGCCTTGCCCAGCGCATCAGACCATTGCATGATGAGACTTCCACGGACAAACAGGAGGAAAGGATGCTAGCTCAGAAAGTTGCCGTTGTGAGCGGTGCGGCACGAGGCATCGGCCTGGCAGTGGCGCGTGATCTGGCGGCGGCCGGCTGCGTCGTCCTGATGGTCGGGCGCCACGCCGAATCGATCGCTGCGGCGGCCGCACAACTGCAGGCGAGCGGCCATGACGTTCTGCCGCATGCCGCCGACGTGACCGATGCGAGCGCCGTCGCAGCGCTCGCTGCCCGCCTGCGGCGCGAGTTCGGGCGAACGGACATCCTGATCAACAATGCCGGCGTCTTTCTCGAACCGCGCGACTTTGCCGCGCCACAGGGCGCCAGTGTATTCACGGTCGCCCCGGAGGTGGTCGCCGCGACGATCGACTGCAATGCGCTCGCCCCATTGCGCCTGCAGCAGGCCTGCGTGCCGCTGATGCGGGAGAACGGCTGGGGGCGCATTGTCAATGTCTCGTCGGGGATGGGACAATTGAGCGACATGGGCGGCTTCTGGCCGGGCTACCGGATGTCCAAGGCGGCGCTCAACGCGCTGACCTGCCTGACGGCAAAGGAACTCGCAGGCACGCCGATCAAGGTCAACGCCGTCTGCCCGGGCTGGTGCCGCACCGCGATGGGCGGTGAGGAGGCGACCCGCAGCGCCGACGAGGGCGCCCGCGGTATCGTCTGGGCAGCGCTGCTGCCGGATGACGGCCCGAGCGGCGGCTTCTTCCGTGACGGCCAGCCGATCGACTGGTAGAAACTCGGTGCCGCCTGGCGGTCTCGCCGACCGCCCGTTCAGGAAAGCTGTCAGGCGTTGCGCAACAGATTGCGCAGGTCGGCGAAAAAGGGCCGCGGATCATTCAGAGACCAGACGTAGTACCTGACCGTCGGGCGAAAGAAATCCTGCACGAAGCGCCACACTTCCTGCCACGGCCGGATCCGGAAACACGGATCGGCAATCAGGCCCGGCCGGAGAACGATGCGCGACAACCGCTTCAACTCGGTCGCCACCATACGGCAGCGCAAATCCGAGCGCGGCGCCACGTCCAGCTCGGCGAGCGGCAGACCCGCCGCCTGACGATAGCAAAGCAGCGCAAAACCGGCGCCGGCATGATAGGCCAGCGGGAAACTCCCCCAGAAGCGACCGTTGATCTCCATCAGCCGGGCTGCGCAACGGAGCGGATCGTAGCGATATTCGACCATTGCGACGCCCTCCCAGCCGATCGCCCTCAGGAGGGCAATCGATCGTTCCTGCAGATCGACATGTTCAGTCAGCGGCACCGCATCACAGACGCTCGAGAAGCCACCCTCCGGTGGCCATTCGGCAACCCGCCGATGCTGAAAACGGCGCAGGGCCTGTCCCTGGTGCATGAAGAAGAACTGGCCGAGACCGTAGCCCGCGCAGTATTCCTGGACCAATGGCCATTGACCAATCGCCGAGTAACGAGACAGCGCGACCTGCAAGTCGGCGCGGGTGTGCACATACTCTGCCTTGAGCAGCGGCAGCCCGTGGCTCTCAAGCTCACGCACCACGGCGTTCGGATCACTCCACTTGAGCACCACCGGCAGGCGGCAGCGGCTCACAAGATCATCCATCTGCCAACCTGGCTGCGGCTGTATCGAAACGGGGGTATCGATGCCAACCGCGCGCGCCACGTCCAGTGTGGACTGCTTGTCAAGGACGATACGCAGTGCGGCGGCTTCGGGTACGACCGGCGTCACCTGACCAAGTGACTCACGATGCCTGCTCAGCCAATCCAGATTGGCCTCCGAGATGGCCAGCAGAGGGCACGGTCCGAAGCGCTCTCCAATCGCACGTATTGCCTGCAGCAGCGCTTCGCTGCGTGCTTCGCCGACCACCATGCCGGTCGTCAGGTAGCGTGAACACAATCCGATCGCGTCCTCTTCCTGTGCGATACCAATCACCGACACGCCGGCACGCCCAAGCTCACGCACGACGCACAAGCCGATCTGGGTCTCCAGACCCAGCACGACGCAGGGTGGCCACCGGCTATCGAGAACGCCGTTCATCTCGCTCCCTCAGAAACGCCTCAGCAATTGCTCGAAGTGACGCTGCAGGGTTGCAGACAGTCCGACGCGCGGTGGTGCGGCTTCAGACCGGCTGCTCCCGACGCGGCAGTCGGAATACAGGGCGGTCGGCAAATGCTGGCTGTTGTCTCCGAGATAGCGACAAAGCCTGGCAAAGCGCCGAACGACAACCGGGTCCGGCTGCGCACTGTTCGGCTTGAGCATTTCGAAGTTGTGCGACACGATGACGAATTCGTCGTGGCCGGCCATGGCGGCATTTTCGATGGCATCGCGCAGTTCGGCGAAGCTGCAGCCGCCCACCTGCGCCGAGCGTGTCTTGCCCAGACCGTCGGCAAACAGCGAGACAGGAAACGAGCTGATGCCTTCGATCACCGACGGCAGCAAGCGCCAGGGGCCATCGCACAGGTCCGCACCACTGACCTCGTAGTTCGCGTTCAGGCTGCTGTCGAAGCCGATGTCATTCTCCCCCAGAGCGCGAAAAGTGTCGCGATTGCAGCCGAAGTTGCCAGCGCGGAAAGCGTTGACCGGACCCGCCCCTGCCTCCAGCAGCATCTGCTTGCCACGTGCAATCAGCGCGCTCTGCTCGACGAGTGTGTAGTAGCTCATGTGTTGCCGCTTCACCCGGTTATCGGGAATGATCGCTGGCGAGATTTCGTCGGTCCACTCCGGATGCAGATGCAATTGAACATCCTGCCCGGCATTACGGATCAGGTCGATGATGGTCACCAGGTGATGCAGTCCAAAACGTGCGGCAAAGAGCGGTTCGACAAAGAATACTCCACGCAACCCGCAGGCATTGAGCATCTCGAGCGTCTTCGGCAGGGCATATTCACCCTGGGATGAACGACCGTAAACATAGCGGTCGAAGGCCGCGGGGAAGGTTTCGTCCAGGCGCGCCCAGCCGCCGCACCAGACCTCGATATCAAAGCTCAGCAGGACCTTCACGGCAGGGTGCACGGGCTGCCGGCGGAGCGCAAGTCCCCGACCAGATTGATCACGGCCGAATGAATCAGCGCAAAGCAGGTCATGAAGTACTCTTCCGGAATCAGGGCAGGGTCGTGCAGATGCAGCCGGCGAGGACTCGACCAGGCACCGAGCAGCACGATGGCGTCGGGCGGAATGCCATTGGCGATCAAGCGATGGGCGTGACGGATCTCCATGACGAGCATCAGGTCACCCGGCTGGTAAGCGAAATCGCCGAAGTCCGTGGCGCCGTGGGACGACAGGTCGATGCCGAAACGCCGGGCCGTGTTGACCGCGGTCACGTAGGCCGGCACCCCGGTGGTGGTGGCCAGACCCAGCGAACAGACCCGCACCCCGTGGCTGCGCGCCACGCCCTCGGCAAAGGCACTGCGATTGATGTTGCCGAGGCAGACGAACACCAAGCGTTGGGTACGACCGGGATCGATCCGCAGGAAACGATCGACTCGTCCGCTCACCCATTCGAGCTGCGCCAGAAGGTGTCGCACCCAGCCACGAAAGCTGCCGTAGTTGCAGGTCGTCAAGTGCTGCACGGTCTGTCTGGAGCGCTGAAGATGCTCGAGCATGGTGACGGCGGGTAATCCACGGTCGCTCAACGCAGCACCGCCGACCCAGCGACGCTGCACAAGCTTACAGCCTGCGTGATCACGCCCGAAGAGCGCAGGACAGGGTTGTCCTCAAAGAGGAATGGCCCGACCGCGCTTGACCGCAGGCTCCGGGCAACCGGATTTCGTCTCATTTTTCTGTCTGGACTTTCTGTTGCCGCCCTCGATTGGTTCCCGTCCCTACCACCCGGCAACTTCGCCATCCGACTGGTCAGCGCTTGAGGCCCAAGCATAACTGCAAAACAACTCCCGCAACAATCCGCGCGTGTCTAGCGCTGCGGCATGCCGCGCGGCTTGCGGGGCACATGGGCGAACAGCCGGTCGTAGAGCGGGTTGGGCAGCAAGCGCAACAACTTGCTCACGATCGCCATCGGCCAGGGAACCACCCGATAACTGCCACCCCGCGCGATCGCCCGGGCGCAAGCCCTTGCCGCCGCTTCTGCGGTGATCAGGAAGGGCATCGGGAAGGGATTGTCCGCGGTCATCGGCGTTCTGACGTAGCCGGGACAGATGGTGATCACCCTGATCCCGGAATCGCGCAGCTCGACGCGCAGGCTCTCGAGATAACAGATGGCCGCAGCTTTCGAAGCGCAGTAGGCTGCCGCCCCCGGCAGACCACGAATCCCGGCGAGCGAGGCGATCCCGACCAGGCGGCCACCGCCGGCCCGGCGCATGGCGCCGATGAACGGCGAGAAGCAGGCTGCCAGACCAAAGCAGTTGACCTCCATGATCCGCCGGATGACTTCGAGATCCTCGGCGCATTCGGTCAGTGTCCCGGCCGACACCCCGGCGTTGGCGATCACCACGTCGGGAGCACCCAAGCGCGCGATGAAGTCCTCCGCCGCCGTGCGCAGCGCCACGGCATCGGTCACGTCGAGCGGGTAGCAGTCGATCTGCCCTGGCCAGCGCGCAGCCAGGCCATGCAGCAATTCCGCCCGCCGCGCGCAAAGACCGAGGCGTGCCCCGTTGGCCGCATAGTATTCGGCCAAGGCACCGCCGATGCCCGACGAGGCACCGCTGATGAAAACCTTGAGCAAGGCCGGGCGGATTAGGGCACGGGAAAGTCCCGGTCGCCGGAGGGAACAGCTCCCCCACCGGCGGCACGTGCCCGGACTAGGCCAGGATCATTTCTTGCTGCGATCACGACGTGCCAGGTCGATCACCTGGTCGGTCAGCAGGACCAGGTCGGGCAGACCCTTGATCTCCTTGCCGGTGACCAGGTACTTGCCATCCACCGCCATGGCCGGGACGCCCTGAATCTTGTACGACTGCGCCATCTGGTCGGCCCGCTTGACCTTGCTGATTACCCCGAAGGAGTTGTAGGCGTCGGCGAATTTCTTGCCGTCGATGCCTTGCGCGGTCACCCAGTCGATGACGCTCTTGTCGTCGTACAGTCTGGCCCCTTTCTTGTGCAGTGCATCGAAGACGGCCGCATCGAGCCTGGTCAGGTCACCGCTAGCCTCCAGTGCGTAGAACAGTTTGGCAAGCGTCGCCCATTGCGGTCGGCCGAAGCTCACCGGCACACGTTTGAAGACGACGTCCGCCGGCAGAGCGGACGACCACTTGCTGACTATGGGGTGAAACTCGCTGCAATGCGGGCAGCCATAGGAAAAAAACTCGAGGACTTCGATCTTGGCGGGATTGTCGGTCAACTGCGCCGGCACGATCGGCACGTAGTCGCGGCCGACCGCGAGCTGCGCTCTCGCCGGTAGTGTCGCCAGCATGGCAAGAATGACGGCCAATACCCATCCGCTGATACGTAGCTGCATGAATTCACTCCTTCCTAGTCCTTGCGCACCACGTTGGCATCGATGCCCTGTTTGGCAAGATCGGCGCGCAAATGGTTCACCTCGTCCATTTTGTGGTACGGCCCGAGCCGGACGCGATACCACACCTTGTCCTGCAGCATCACCTGCTGGATCCTCGCTTCCGCTCCCATTAACGCCAGGCGCGCCTTCTGGTTGTCGGCATCACTGGCACTCAGGAAAGAACCGGCCTGCAGGTAAATCGGCTCCTTCAGCGTGTTTTCATTCTTGCCCTCGGGTGGCTTGCCGGCCGCAGACTTGCTCTCCACGGGTTTGCTCTCTGCCGGCCTGGCGTCCGCCGATTTCGCCTCACCCGAGGGCCTGGTCTCGATCGGCCTGGTCTCGATCCCCTTGGTCTCGATCGGCTTGATCTCGCCTGACTTGCTGACCGCCGGTTTGTCGGCTGGCTTGACTTCCTCCGGCTTTGGATCCGGAATCGCCTCCGCCTTGCCGGGCAGAATCTTGTAGAAGTCGAAACGCGGCTTTTCGACAATCGGGTCGCCGGGCTTGCCGGGCAAGGGGGCCGGAGCAGAGGCGACGGGCGGTACTTCGGGAGCCGCCTGGGCCGCCGGCTTGCCGGCAACCGGCGGCGCAAGCTTCGGCTGTTGTCCCGTTGTGGTGAAGGGCAAGGGCGCCCTGTTGACGTACCAGACGACGCCAGCGACGGCAATCACGCCAATGACCAGTCCGATGAACAGGCCGAACAGCGTTCCGCCAGCCGATTTTCTGTTCGGCAGCGCCTTGCGGGGTCTCATGTCACGACTCATGGAAATCCTCTGGACTCTCTGATTACATCGACTCCGGACAGGCAACACCCAGAATCGTCATGCCGTTGCGAATCACCTGCCGTACGGCAGCGGCCAGCGCCACACGCGCCAGGCGGAGCGCCGACGCATCAACCAGTATGCGCTCGGCATTGTAGTAGCTGTGGAATTCGGCCGCCAGATCCCTGAGGTAGAAAGCGACGAGATGTGGCGCCAGCTCCTGTGCAGCCGCTTCAACCACCTCCGGAAACTCGGCCAGCCGGACCACCAGGGCCAATTCGTGCGGGCCATCGAGACAGGCGAGGTCGGCCGCAGAGAGCTGCTCCAGATCGCCGCCCCAGCTTGTCAGCACCGAGCAGACGCGTGCATGCGCGTACTGGATGTAGTAGACCGGGTTGTCGTTCGACTGGCTCTTGGCGAGATCGAGATCGAAATCGAGGTGCTGGTCGGACTTGCGCAGCACATAGAAGAAGCGGCAGGCATCGTTGCCGACATCCTCGCGCAGGGTGCGCAGGGTAACGAAATCGCCCGAACGGGTCGACATCTGCGCCTTCCAGCCGGAACGATAGAGCACCGCGAACTGCACCAGAGCCACATCGAGTACGGCGGGGTCGATGCCGAGCGCGGCGAGCGCGCCCTTGACGCGAGGAATGTAGCCGTGGTGATCGGCGCCCCAGACGTTGATCAGGCGGTCGAAACCACGCTCGTACTTGTTGAGATGATAGGCGATGTCGGACGCGAAATAGGTGTACAGACCGTTGTCGCGTTGCACGACACGGTCCTTCTCGTCGCCGAACGCAGTCGAACGGAACCAGCGGGCACCGTCCTGCACATAGAGATGACCAGCTTTGTCGAGTCGCTCGACGCAGCGTGCGACGAGACCGGTGGCGAACAGCGACTGCTCGGAAAACCAGACGTCGAAATGCACGCCCGACTCTTCGAGATCGCTGCGGCAGTCGGCGAGCTGCTCGGCCAGCACGAAATCGTGCACGTATTTCCAGTCCTCGCCCAGCAGCTTGCGGGCATTGGCGATCAATGCGTCGAGTTGCGCCTCACGCTGGCGCGCCGCTTCGGCATCGGTGCGCGCGGGGTCGGGCAGACCCGGCGTAGCCTCGCCCACCCTGGCCGGAGGGTGCTGGTAGCGTCCACCATGCGCGGCCAGCATCTGCCGGGCCATGGCGCGCACGTAGTCGCCCTGGTAGGCATTCGGCGGAAAAGCCACGGGCTCGCCCGGCGGGCTGCACAGCTCCAGGTAGCGCAGCCAGGTGGACAGGGCAAGAATGTCCATCTGGCGGCCGGCGTCGTTCACGTAGTACTCGCTGGTCACATCCCAGCCGGCGTAGGCCAGCAGTTTGCACAAACTGTCGCCATAGGCGGCGCCGCGGCCATGCCCGACGTGCAGCGGGCCGGTCGGGTTGGCCGAAACGAACTCGATCAACACCTTGCGCCCAGCGCCGGCTGGTGAGCGCCCGAAGGCCGCAGCCTCGTCGAGAATGCTGCGCAACACCTCGCGCCGGGCTGCGGGGGCCAGACGAAAGTTGATGAAGCCGGCGCCGGCAATTTCCACCTTGTCGAGCCAGTTCGAATACGGCAGTTCCGAAACCAGCAACTGGGCCAGTTGGTGCGGGTTGCGCTTCAGCGGACGCGCCAACTGCATCGCCAGATTGCAGGAAAAATCACCATGCGCGGACTGTTTCGGACGCTCGATGTGGATCGGCGTATCGGCTTCGCCGGGCGCCACGCTGAGCAGCGCGGCGCGCATCAGTTCGGCGAGATGGGACTTCAGATCGGAACTCATCGCGGTGCATCAATCAAGGAATCGGGTCAAGCCTCTGATTATACGACGCCCGACCGGCGCCCGGGCGAACGATGCGGAGCGAGGGACTCCGTTTCTGTGTAAACTCGCTGCTTTGCCGACCGCCAGGTCCCTGCCCGCCGTGCGACTCTTCCGCCTCGCCAAAATTCTGAGCATTGCGAGCCGCTACGGCCTCGACGAAATGATTCTCGAGCACGAGCCGAGCGGTCGTCTGGCCGCCTGGTCGCGCGCGCTGCACTTCTGGCGACGCTTCGACACCCCCTCGGCAGTCCGCCTGCGGCAGGCCCTCGAATCGCTCGGGCCGATCTTCGTCAAGTTCGGTCAGGTGCTGTCCACACGGCGTGACCTGCTGCGGCCCGATATCGCCGACGAACTGGCCAAACTGCAGGATCGGGTGCCGCCCTTCTCGTCGGAACTGGCGCTGGCCGAGATCGAGAAGGCTTATGGTCGACCAGCCAGCGAGGTGTTCGCCGAGTTCGACGCGACCCCGGTGGCCAGTGCTTCGATCGCCCAGGTCCACTTCGCGCGTCTGCGACCGGAAGACGGCGGCCATGAGGTGGCGGTCAAGGTCCTGCGCCCGGCAATGCACACGGTGATCGCCAACGATCTGGCGCTGCTCGAAACGCTGGCCACGGTACTCGAGAAAGTCTGGTCGGACGGCAAGCGCCTGAAGCCGCGCGAAGTCGTTGCCGAGTTCGCCAAGTATCTCTACGACGAACTCGACCTGATGCGCGAAGCGGCCAACTGCTCACAGTTGCGACGCAACTTCAGCGCTTCAAGGCTGCTGCAGGTGCCCGAGGTGTACTGGGATCAATGTACGACGACGGTGATGGTGATGGAACGGATGCGCGGCATCCCGATCAGCCAGACCGAGGCGCTGGTCGCCGCCGGCATCGACCTGGCGGCGCTGTCGCGGGCCGGCGTCGAGATTTTCTTCACGCAGGTGTTTCGCGACGGCTTCTTTCACGCCGACATGCACCCGGGCAACATCTTCATTGCCACCGACGAGCCCCATCACGGCAGCTACATCGCGCTGGACTTCGGCATCGTCGGCACACTCACCGACAACGACAAGAATTATCTGGCGCAGAACTTCCTCGCCTTCTTCCAGCGCGATTACAAACGGGTCGCGACGGCGCACATCGAAGCCGGCTGGGCGCCTCCCGAGACGCGCGCCGACGAGTTCGAGGCGGCCATCCGTGCCGTCTGTGAACCGATCTTCGACCGGCCGCTGCACGAGATTTCCTTCGGCCGCGTCCTGCTCCGCCTGTTTCAGACCTCGCGCCGCTTCAACGTCGAGATTCAGCCGCAACTGGTGATGCTGCAGAAAACCCTGCTGAATATCGAGGGACTGGGCCGTCAGCTCGACCCCAACCTGGACCTCTGGAAGACCGCCAAGCCTTTCCTCGAGCGCTGGATGAGCGAGCAGCTCGGGCGACGTGCCTTCCACCGCGGCATCCAGCAGGAAGCCCCATACTGGGCACGCACCCTGCCGCAACTGCCGCGCCTGGTCTACCAGGCGCTGGCCGAACGCAAGGAACCCGATCTGACACCCTTGCTGGCCGAACTGACGCGCACGCAGCGCCAGCAACGGCACCTGCTGAGCGCCATCGCCGTGCTGCTGGCCGCACTGCTGGTCAGCCAATATCTATGACACCCCCCGGAGAATCTGCATGAATCGCGTCGTGATCAGTGCCAGCGGCCTCTACACCGCCCCGCACACCATCAGCAACCAAGAGCTGGTGACCTCCTACAATGCCTTCGTCGGCCAGTTCAACGCGGCCAATGCGGCACGCATCGTGGCGGGCGAGGTCGCGGCGCTGGAAGAGTCGAGTGTCGACTTCATCGAAAAGGCCTCCGGCATCACCCGTCGCTACGTGATGGACAAGGCCGGCGTGCTCGATCCGCAGCGCATGCGTCCGAAGTTCGTGCCGCGCGGCAATGACCAATTGTCGATGCAGGCCGAGATGGCCGTCGCGGCCGCCGGCGAGGCACTGGTGGTGGCCGGCCGCAGCGCCACCGAAGTCGATGCGGTGATCTGTGCCGCATCCAACATGCAACGCCCCTATCCGGCGATGGCGGTGGAAATTCAGCGCGCCCTGGGGATCAGCCAGGGCTACGCATTCGACATGAATGTCGCCTGTTCGTCGGCCACCTTCGCGCTCGAACTGGCGGTCAACGCGATACGCTGCGACACGGCGCGCAGCGTGCTGGTGGTCAATCCGGAAATCTGTTCGGCGCATCTCGCCTGGCAGGATCGCGACTGTCACTTCATCTTCGGCGACGTGTGCACGGCGATCGTCGTCGAAAGACTGGAAACCGCGACGTCGCCGAACGCCTGGGAAGTACTTGGCAGCCAGCTGGCCACCAGCTTCTCGAACAACATCCGCAACAACGCGGGTTTCCTGTCGCGCTGCGAAGACCGCGACCCGACCGAGCGCGACCAACTGTTCGTCCAGGAAGGACGCCGCGTCTTCAAGGAAGTGTGCCCGATGGCGGCCGAGCACATCACGCGACACCTCGCCAGTCTCGATCTGGCCCCGGCACAGGTACGACGTTTCTGGCTGCATCAGGCCAATCTGGCGATGAACCAGTTGATCGGCCGCCGCCTGCTCGGCCGCGAAGCGACCGCCGACGAAGCGCCGGTGATTCTCGACGAGTTCGCCAACACCGCGTCGGCCGGCTCGATCATCGCTTTCCACCGGCACAGCGCCGACCTGGCGGCCGGCGACCTGGGCCTGATCTGCTCCTTCGGAGCCGGTTATTCGATCGGCAGCCTGATCGTCCGCAAGTGCTGAGCCGGGCCGGCCGGCGCTACAGCAGGACGCGCTCGATGCCGCCGTTGTTGGCCTGGTTGATGTAACGCACCATCCAGTCGTCACCGAGCAGTCGCTTGGCGATTTCGACCACGATGTAGTCCGCCTCGGTGCCCGCGTCTTCGTTGTAGCGCGACAAACCTTGCAGGCACGACGGGCAGGAGGTGAGCAGCTTGAGCGTGCCGTCGAAGCCATCGGCCCGCAGCCGGCCGGCACCCTTCTCGATCTCCTCCTGTTTGCGGAAGCGGACCTGCGTGGACACGTCGGGACGGGTCACCGCCAGTGTCCCCGATTCGCCGCAGCAGCGATCCGACAGTTCGACCGGCTGACCCATCAACTGGTTGACCACCCGGATGCCCGGCAGTGTGCGCATCGGCGCGTGGCACGGGTCGTGATACAGGTAGCGTGTGCCGCCGATGCCGTCGAGCCGGATGCCCTTTTCGAGCAGGTACTCATGGATGTCGAGCAGGCGGCAGCCAGGAAAGATCTGGTCGAAGTGGTACTTCTCGAGCTGGTCCATGCAGGTGCCGCAGGAAACGATGACCGTCCGGATATCGAGATAGTTGAGGGTATTGGCCACCCGGTGAAAGAGCACCCGGTTGTCGGTGGTGATTGCCTGGCCCTGGTCGGCCTCGCCGGCCGCCGTCTGCGGATAACCGCAGCACAGATAGCCGGGCGGCAACACCGTTTGCGCGCCGATCTCGTAGAGGATGGCCTGAGTGGCCAGGGCGACCTGCGAGAACAGACGTTCAGAACCGCAGCCGGGAAAATAGAAGACGGCGTCGCCGTCGTGATCGGCCGCACCGATCTTCCGGGGGTCGCGGATGATCGGCACGATCTTGTCGCCTTCGATGTCGAGCAGGGCACGTGCGGTGCGCTTGGGCAACCCGGCGGGCAGCGGTTTGTTGATGAAGTGGATGACCTGCGCGCGCAGCGTCGGCGCACCGAGAGTGGCCGGCGGTTGCTGCGTCTGCGCGCGGCTCAGGCCGAGCGACCGGGCTGCCCGGTGAGCCAGCCGCTGGGCACGGTAGCCCCAGTCGATCATCAGCTTGCGCACCAGCTTGATCGTCGCCGGGTCCTTGATGGTCAGGAAGGCCATCGCCGCTGCCTTGGCCGGGACGAATTTCTTCTTGCCCTGTTCGCGCAGCAGGTTGCGCATACGGATCGAGACATTGCCGAAATCGATGTCGACCGGACACGGCGTGACGCACTTGTGACAGATCGTGCAATGGTCGGCGACATCGTTGAACTCGTCGAAATGCCGCAAGGAAACACCGCGCCGGGTCTGTTCCTCGTAGAGAAAAGCCTCGATCAGCAGCGAGGTCGCGAGAATCTTGTTGCGCGGCGAGTAAAGCAGGTTGGCGCGCGGCACATGGGTCGAACACACCGGCTTGCACTTGCCGCAGCGCAGGCAGTCCTTGACCATCGTCGCGATGTTGCCGATCTCCGACTGCTCCATGATCAGCGACTCGGTACCGAGCAGCGAGAACGAAGGGGTGTAGGCCCTGACCAGGTCGGCGCCAGGCAACAGCTTGCCCTGGTTGAAGTGTCCGGCCGGGTCAACCCTGGCCTTGTAATCGCGGAACGGTTGAATTTCCGCCTCGGAGAGGAACTCCAGTTTGGTGATGCCGATGCCGTGTTCGCCGGAAACCACGCCATCGAGGGCCCGCGCCAGGGCCATGATGCGCTCGACCACGGCATACGCCGCCTGCAGCATTTCGTAGTTGTCCGAGTTCACCGGGATGTTGGTGTGCACGTTGCCGTCACCGGCGTGCATGTGCAGGGCGACGAACAGCCGGCTGCGCAGGATCTCGCGGTGGATCGCGCTGATCCGTTCGAGGACCGGCTGATAGACGACGCCATCGAAGATATCCCCGAGTTGCGGTTCGAGTTCGTTTTTCCAGGAGACACGTACCGAGTAATCCTGCAGCCGGTGGAAAAGCGTCGGCGCCGACGCCCGGTTGCGCAAGGTCCCGGCATGCACGCCGAGGCTGGCGAACTGCTCTTCGGCCTGCGGCAGCGGCAGATCGAGATGATCGAGCAGCCACTGCCAGCGGGCGCGCACGCCGCTCACCACCTCGAGCGCCGTCGTTCGCCGTTCGCCGATCAGGAGTTCGTTGTCGAGATCGGCATCACCCCGATGCAGCGGCAATTCTCCCGTCAGGAAGCTGCCCAGCGCGTCGCACAGCGACAGCTTGTTGCGCAGCGAGAGTTCGATGTTGATCCGCTCGACGCCGTCGCAGTACTCGCCCATGCGGGGCAGCGGAATGACGACATCCTCGTTCAGCTTGAAGGCATTGGTGTGGCGCGAGATGGCGGCGGTGCGGGCGCGATCGAGCCAGAATTTCCGGCGTGTTTCGGCATCGACGGCAATGAAGCCTTCGGCGCTGCGCAGGTTGCACAGGCGCACCACTTCCGAGGCAACGGCCATCACGGCCGCTTCGTCGTCACCTACGATGTCGCCAATCAACACCATTTTCGGTCGGCCGGCGGTTTCCGCCCGACGCTTGGCCTTGGTCGCGTAACCGACGGCGCGCAGGTAACGCTCATCAAGATGTTCCAGGCCGGCCAGCAGCACGCCGCTCTGCTGACCCGTTCCACCGGGCCGGAAGTAATCGGTGATCTCGACAATCGCCGGCACCGCTTCGCGCACCTGCCCGAAAAATTCGAGGCAGACGGTGCGCGTGTGCTGCGGCATCCGATGCAGCACCCAGCGGGCGGCGACGATCAGGCCATCGGTTCCTTCCTTCTGGACGCCCGGCAGGCCAGCGAGAAACTTGTCGGTCACGTCCTTGCCGAGCCCCGTCTTGCGAAAACGTGTACCGGGAATTTCGAGGATCTCGGGCTGGCCATAAGGTGTCCGTCCGTCTCGCCGAAAGCGCCGGATTTCGAAACGCACCATTTCCTGCTCGTGGATCTTGCCCAGGTTGTGGTCGAGACGCGTCACCTCCATCTCATGGCCGGTGGCATCGACCATCTTCCACCAGGCCAGATTGTCGAGCGCCGTCCCCCACAGTACGGCCTTCTTGCCGCCCGCGTTCATCGCAATGTTGCCACCGATACATGAGGCTTCAGCCGAGGTCGGGTCGACGGCGAAGACCCGACCGGCGGCGGCCGCTGCCTCGGCGACGCGCGCCGTGACGACGCCGGCACCAGTACGGATGGTGGCGCAAGGACGGGAGCAGCCGGGCAGCATGATCTCCTCGACAACACCGAGACCGACCAGCTTTTCGGTGTTGATCACCGCCGACAGGGGGGTCAGCGGGATGGCTCCGCCGGTGTAACCGGTGCCGCCGCCGCGCGGGATGATGGTCAGGCCCAGTTCGATGCAGTCACGCACCAGCGGCGCCATCTCTTCCTCGCTGTCCGGGTAGAGGACGACGAAGGGATACTCGATCCGCCAGTCGGTAGCGTCGGTGACATGTGAAACGCGTGCCAGACCGTCGAAAGCGATGTTGTCACGCCGGGTATGCCGCACCAGCACCCTGCTCACCCGGGCGCGCAGGCGTGCGGTGTCGACGAAGTGTCGTTCAAAACGGTCGACCGCCTCCTGTGCGGCGACGATCAGGGGCTGCACCCGATTGTTCCCCTGCCGGCGCTTTTCGATTTCCCGCAAGCGGTGGCGCAGTGCTTCGACCAGCGCGTCACGTCGCTGGCTGCTGGTCAGCAGGTCGTCCTCGAGGTAGGGATTGCGCTGCACCACCCAGATGTCCCCGAGCACCTCGTAGAGCATGCGCGCCGAACGGCCGGTTACCCGTTGGGTGCGCAGTTCGTCGAGCAGCGCCCACATCTTGGCGCCGAGCAGGCGAATGACGATCTCGCGGTCGGAGAACGAAGTGTAGTTGTAGGGAATCTCGCGCAGGCGTGCGTTCATCCGTGCCCCCGGCTGCTGCCAAAGGGCGCATTCTAACTTACTGCAATGCAGCATCACAGCCGTCCGTCCTCGCCCTGCGGCGTGGCGGCGGCCGACCCGGCGGGCACCCGCAACCCGCTGCCGCCCTGCGGG
>ERZ761603.657-NODE-657-length-28196-cov-60.365836_pt1 | contig 28196 bp, 18 predicted proteins | sample MGYA00511879_ERZ761603 | MGnify/ENA primary metagenome ERZ761603 (study PRJEB28899, sample SAMN02850040) | bioreactor sludge metagenome | biome: EBPR Sludge; feature: EBPR Bioreactor; material: flocular biomat | place: Australia: Thorneside Wastwater Treatment... | reverse complement strand
CGATCACGCTCGACAGCCGCTATACGGCGACGTCCGGACGCGTCTTTCTCAGCGGGACCCAGGCCCTCGTTCGCCTGCCGATGTTGCAGCGCATGCGCGACGAAGCTGCCGGGCTGAATACCGCGGGTTTCGTTTCTGGCTACCGTGGTAGCCCTCTGGGAGGACTCGACCAGGCGCTGTGGAGGGCGAAAGCACACCTTGATGCCAACAGGATTGTCTTCCAGCCGGCGGTCAACGAGGACCTCGCGGCGGCGGCCGTCTGGGGCACCCAGCAGCTCAATCTCTTCCCTGGCGCCAAACATGATGGCGTCTTCGCCATGTGGTACGGCAAGGGACCAGGTGTAGACCGCTGCGGAGACGTTTTTAGGCATGCCAACGCTGCTGGTTCGGCCAGGCTCGGAGGCGTTCTGGTAATTGCCGGCGACGACCACGCCGCCAAGTCGTCAACCCTGCCACACCAGACCGAACACATTTTCAAAGCGGTGATGATGCCGGTCCTCTATCCCTCCAACGTGCAGGAGTATCTCGACTACGGCCTGCACGGCTGGGCAATGAGCCGTTACTCGGGCTGCTGGGTGGTGATGAAGGCACTGGCCGATACCGTCGAAACATCGGCTTCGGTATCGATCGATCCGCTGTTCACCAGGATCAAACTGCCAATCGATTTCGAGTTGCCGGCGAATGACCCGTACGGTCTCAACATCCGCTGGCCAGACCCGCCACTGCAACAGGAGGCGCGCCTGATCAACCACAAGCTTTACGCCGCGCTGGCCTATTGTCGGGCCAACCAGCTCAACCGGGTAGTGATCGACAGTACAGATCCAGCCTCGCCAGCGCGTCTGGGAATTATCACCGCTGGCAAGGCCTACCTCGATGTTCGCCAAGCGCTCGACGAACTCGGCATCGACGACGAACTGGCGGCGCAAATCGGCATTCGCCTGTACAAGGTCGGCATGGTTTGGCCGCTTGAAGCCGATGGAGTGCGCCGCTTCGCCGAGGGTCTCGAGGAGATCCTGGTGGTCGAGGAAAAGCGACAACTACTCGAATACCAGCTCAAGGAGGAGCTCTACAACTGGCGCGAAGACGTGCGGCCACGGGTTGTCGGGAAGTTTGACGAGAAGGGCGAGTGGTCCCTGCTACCGGACGGCAGCGGGCACCTGACGCACGGTGACTGGCTGCTGCCAGCCGCCGGCGAGCTGTCGGTGGCACAGGTTGCGCGGGCGTTGGCAGCACGTATCGGTCGCTTTTTCAATTCGCCGGCCATCGAGTCGCGGCTGGCGCTACTCGAAGCCAAGCAGAAGAGTCTCGCCACGCCCCTCCTTCCGGCAACCGGCATGGCCGCCATCCAGCGTACGCCCTATTTCTGTTCTGGCTGTCCCCACAACACCTCAACGCGCTTGCCTGAAGGCTCACGCGCCGTCGCCGGTATCGGCTGTCACTACATGGTGACCTGGATGGATCGTAACACCGCGACCTTCACCCACATGGGCGGCGAGGGCGTGACCTGGGTCGGCCAGGCACCGTTCACCAACGAAAAGCACGTGTTCGCCAACCTCGGCGATGGCACCTACTTCCACTCTGGGCTGTTGGCAATTCGCCAGTCGGTCGCCGCCGGTGTCGCGATCACTTACAAGATACTCTACAACGATGCCGTGGCGATGACCGGAGGCCAAGCGGTCGACGGCCAGCTAAGCGTCGCCCAGCTGACCCGACAGCTGGCGGCAGAAGGAATCAGCAAGATCGTCATCGTCACCGACGAGCCCGCCAAGTATCAACGGGTGCATGATCTGGCGCCGCGTACACCGGTCTATCACCGCGAGCAGCTGGATGCGGTGCAGCGCCAGCTGCGACAACATCCCGGGGTGTCGATCCTGATCTATGACCAGACCTGCGCCACCGAGAAACGCCGCCGTCGCAAGCGCGGCAAGCTGACCGATCCCGCTCGGCGCGTGTTCATCAACGAAGCCGTTTGTGAAGGATGTGGGGATTGCGGTGTGCAGTCCAACTGCCTCTCGGTGATTCCTGTCGAAACCGAGTATGGCCGCAAACGAGCCATCGACCAGTCATCGTGCAACAAGGACTTTTCCTGCCTCAACGGCTTGTGCCCAAGCTTCGTCACCATCGAGGGCGGCCGTCGGCGCCGTGGCCAAGCCATTGCCGCCGATACCAGCGCTCTTGCCCCCTTGCCTGAACCGACGCTGGCCGAGACCAGAGACCCCTTCAACATCTTGATCACCGGTGTTGGCGGAACCGGCGTCGTGACCCTCGGCGCCTTGCTCGGCATGGCCGCGCACCTCGACGGCAAAGGTGTCTCGGTGCTCGACATGACGGGACTGGCACAAAAATACGGCGCTGTTTTTTCCCACCTCCGGATCGCCGATCGGCCAGAGGATATTCATGCGGCACGGATCGCCACCGGCGAAGCCCATGCGGTGATCGGCGGCGACCTGGTAGTCACTGCTGGCAGCGAAGCGCTATCGAAAGTTCTGGCCGGCAAGACGCGGGCAGTAGTCAATGTCGCCGAGACGCCAACCGCCGAATTCACCCGTAACCCCGACTGGCATTTCCCTCAGGAAGCCATGCAGGCCCAGATCAATGAAGCGTTGAGCGAAGGGGAGGCGCTCTTTCTCGATACCGCGGAAATGTCGCGCCGCCTGATGGGTGACGCTCTCTACGGCAATGTCTTGCTGCTCGGTGTGGCATGGCAAATGGGGCTCGTGCCGCTATCGCTGACGGCCATCGAAAAGGCTATCGAGCTCAATGGGGCGGCAGTAGACCAGAACCGCCAGGCCTTCCTCTGGGGTCGGCGCGCAGCACATCACCCGCCAACTATGCAGCGGCTCACCATGCCGGCCAAGCCAGCGGTGCGGCGCAGAATCTCACAGAACCTCGATGAGACGATCGGCCAGCGCGTCGAGTTTCTGACCGCCTATCAGGACGCACACTATGCGCAACGCTACCGTGCCCTCGTCGAGCGCGTACGCGCCGCCGAATCCAGGTTGCCATCGACGGCCCTGACCGAAGCAGTGGCCCGCAGCTATTTCAAGTTGCTGGCAGTCAAGGACGAGTACGAGGTGGCGAGACTTTATGCCGACCCCGCGTTCATCCAGCGGTTGTCCGAAGAGTTCGAGGGCGACTTCAGACTGCACTTTCATCTGGCACCGCCGTTACTCGCCAAGCGTGATCTCGCAACCGGCAGAGCCAGGAAACGCCGTTACGGGCCCTGGATGATGCACATCTTCCGTTGCCTGAGCCGGCTGAAAGCATTGCGCGGCACGATCTTCGATCCCTTCGGCAAGACCGAGGAAAGGCAGATGGAAAGGCAACTGCTTACCGACTACGAAGCCGACGTTGAGCTTATGCTCTCGCGGCTGATGCCCGCAACACTGCCCAGCGCAATCGAACTGGCCAGTGTGCCCGAGCAGATTCGTGGTTTCGGTCAAGTCAAGGCAGCGTCGGTGCGGCAGGCAGGCGCCAGACAGTCGGCCCTGCGAGCGCAGCTGCGGGCCCCGGTAGACGCCCCCGCAAGCGCATCCTGACCGCAGGGGGTAGAATTCGGCACTCGCTATCCCGGAGAAACCCATTGCCATCGTCCTCGCCCCATATGGAGCCGGCAGAGACTTCACCACCGACGTTCGGGTCGCCACTCCGCCAACTCGCCCTGCAACTTGCCGCAATGCTTGCCGTTCTCTCGCTGGCCTGGCCCTACTTTGGCATCCGCAGCGAAGAGCTCCCCTGGCCGCAAACTGCTTTCGCCATTGGCGCAGTAGCTGCGCTGTTCGCCAGTCTGACCAGCCAGCCATGGTGGTGGCGAATCATGCACGCCCTCTTCGCGCCGCTGGCCTGGAGTGTTTCGCGACTGGCGATCGATCCCGGCTGGTTCCTCTTCCTGTTTGTCGGGCTATTGCTCGTCTACCGCGGCGCGCTGGCTGGCCAGATCCCACTCTATCTCTCGAACCGACCGACTGCTGCAGCCCTCACCGCGCTCACCGCTGAACTGCACGACCTGCGCTTCCTTGACCTTGGCGCAGGGATTGGCAGCGTCGTGCACCCTCTGGCCAGAGCGCGGCCTGATGGATGCTTCACCGGCGTCGAGAATGCACCGGCCACCTGGCTGATTGGCCGCCTGCGCACCGCTGGGCTGGCCAATTGCGACTGGCGCTGGGACGATATGTGGCGAACCGACCTTGCCGGCCACAACGTCGTCTATGCCTTCCTGTCGCCAGCTCCGATGGCGGCTCTCTGGCAAAAGATTCTCCACGAGATGCGGCCGGGCAGCCTGTTCATCAGCAACAGTTTTGCCGTACCCGATGTCGAAGCCAGCAGTGTGACCGACGTTGATGACACCCGGCGAACCCGCCTGTTCTGTTACCGGCTGTGAAACGTGAGCATTCTCTTCCGCCTTGCCGAGAGGCGCAGCCGCTTAGCCCGAAAGAGCCAAATTTTGCTAAGATGCCCCGACTGACCACCACCGGAGTACCAACATGTCCAATAACGATGCTATACCTGATCCCCTGAGCTTTGCCAAGAAGATGTGGGGTGGGATGGGCTTTTCGCTGCCTAACATGGTCACCCCCACCCTCGATGTGGAAGAGATCGAGAAGAAGGTGAAAGACCTAAAGGCTGTCGAGAGCTGGCTGAAAATGAATCTGTCGATGTTGCAGATGACGATTCAGGGCCTCGAGATGCAATGCGTGACGCTCAACGCAGTCCGCGCGATGGGTCAGATGGCAACCAGTTACAGCACCGGCGCAGCCGCTACCGGCGACAGTCAGGGTACTTCTCTCGTTGCCGGAACCGGCAATGAAGCGCTCAAGCAGGCTGCTCTCTGGCCGCTGACCCTGCTGCAACAGATGCAGGAGCAAATGCAGAAGGCAGCGGCTGCAGCGGCACACGCCAGCGAAACGCGCGACGACGCTGCCAAACCTTAGACGCCAGCAAAGCGCGGCCCGAACGTACCCGCCAGCGAAAGGTTCTCACGAGCAGCCGAAGCAGAGCTCCCAAGCCCTACGGGGGCATTGGCGTGCATTCTCCCTTGCGTGACGGGCTCTTCCGTCAGATGATGGACGCCTGCTGCAGACAGTGGATCTCACGACTGCTGAAACCAGCCTCGCGCAAGATTTCCTCGCCATGCTCGCCAGCCGAAGGTGCGCTTCGTTCGATGGCGAAGACCCAGCCCGAAAGCTTCATTGGCGGCGCGTATTGGGTCACCCCGTCGGCCTCTACCGTCATGCCCCGGGCAACAAACTGCGGATGTTCGAGAGCCTCTGCAACGGTGAGAACCGGTGTCACGCAGCAATCGAACCCGTCGAACAGGGCCCGCCAGTCTGCCTGATTGCGGCTCGCGAAGACTTGCTCCAGTTCATCGCGCAATGCGGACGCAGCAGCGCCGCGTGCAGCGTGCCGAGCCTTCCACTCAGGGCGTCCCAAGGCATCGCAGAAAATATCCCAGAACTTCTTCTCCAGCGGTGCGACCGCCATGTAGCGTCTATCGGCCGTTGCATAGACGCCATAGCCGGCGTCGCCACCGCTCAACAGATCGGCACCACGCCGAGGCACCACGCCTTCAGTCTGCAACGCGAAAAACGGGAAGAGATTGTGAGCCAGAACTGCCTCGCTCATTGCCACATCGACCATCCGCCCCTGGCCGCTGCGCTGCGCGTCGAACAGAGCAGCGAGAGTGCCCATCACCGCAGTCATCGCGCCCCCCAGCAAGTCCCCTATCTGCAGATTCGGAATGGCTGGCTGGCCGCTGTCCACCCCGATCTGATCGAGAACGCCGGCAAAGCCAATATAGTTGAGGTCGTGGCCGGCGGCCATCGCCAGCGGCCCGCTCTGGCCATAACCGGTGATCGCGCAATAGACGAGTTTCGGATTGAGTGCACGCAGCACTTCATAGCCGATACCAAGCTTGTCGCTGACCCCCGGCCGGAAACTCTCGACGACCACGTCGGCTGTGCGCGCCAGGCGCAAGAACACTTCCAGCCCCTGCGGGCGCTTCAGATCGAGGCGCAGGCCACGCTTGTTGCGATTGACGCTGCGATAGAAGATGCTGACGCCGTGCGGACCGTCACCCAGGATGCGCGCGTAGTCACCAGCAGCGTGGTCTTCGATCTTGATCACGTCGGCGCCCATATCGGCCAAATGCAGCGTGGCGACCGGACCCGGCAGCAGTCGCGTCAAGTCAAGAACACGAACGCCCCTTAGCGGTCCGCCACTCATCCGCCCGCCCCGCCAGGCTCCCAGTCAGCCTTACCCATACTTTCGGCGGTCATCGATCACCTTGCCATCGTTGGGCAAGGTGTTGGCAGCACAGAATACGACCTCCCCACGCAGCTTGGTCAGGTCACGGAGGCTGTTCACCAAGGCAGCAGCCAGCTGGTCAGAGGGATTGGCAACCTCACAGTGCAGGCTCATCCGATCGCTACCGCTCGCGTTGTCGACCACCAGGCGCACACGGTCAATGCCCGGATGTCGAGTGAGAATTGCGGCAACCTGCGAAGGGTGTACGAACATGCCCTTGACTTTGGTCGTCTGGTCGGCTCGCCCCAGCCAGCCCTTGATGCGGACGTTGGTCCGGCCGCAGGGACTGACGCCGGGCAGAACCGCCGACAAGTCGCCGGTGGCAAAGCGGACCAATGGGTAGTCCGCGTTGAAGCCAGTCACCACTACCTCGCCAACCTCGCCGTCGGCAACTGGATCGCCCGTACCCGGACGAACAATCTCGAGCAGGATCTCCTCCTCGACCACCAGGCCCTCCTCACTCGGAGTTTCGTAGGCAATCACGCCAAGGTCGGCAGTCGCATAGGCCTGGCGAACGACCATCCCGCGTTCGTTGAGCGACTGACGCAGCGCCGCCGGCAAGGCTTCTCCAGACAGCACGGCTTTCCTGAGTGAGCTCACATCAGCGCCAAGTTCGTCGGCCTTGTCAAAAATGATGCGCAGGAAGGAAGGTGTGCCAACGTAGGCCACCGGCTTCAGATCGGCAATCACCTGCACCTGCATTTCGGTCTGCCCCACGCCAGCAGGAAAAACCGGGCAGCCCAGCTGTTGTGCGGCGCCTTCGAGCATGAAGCCGGCCGGCGTGAAGTGATACGAGAAGGTATTGTGGATCAGCTCGCCAGCCCGGAAACCGGCGGCAAACAACACCCGTGCAAAACGCCACCAGTCCTGTCCACGACCCTCGGGATCGTAGATCGGGCCGGGCGACGCGAACACCCGCGAAAGCGCCGACAACGGCGTCGCTGTCAGGCCGCCAAAGGGTAGCGCTGCCCGCTGCAATTCGTGCAGGTCGGTCTTGCGCGTCAGCGGCAACCTCGCCAGAGCTTGCCGGGAATTGATCGCCTCGGCATCAAATTCGGCATACAACCGGCCAAAGTAGGTCGAACTCCTTTTGGCGTGGGCAACCTGCTGCGGCAAGCGTGCCATCAACGAGGCGTCGCGCTCACTGGGCGAACGGGTTTCCAGGGAATCGTAGTAGTTCATGGGCTTCTCATGGGCGCCGGAGAGCAGGCTAACGCCGCCAGCGAGCCAGGGCGCGGGCGGCCATCGGCGGATTGGGGACGAAGAGCAAGCCGGCCGAGGTAATCCGGATCGTTGCCAGATCAAGAGAGCCAGCGCTTGCGGCGGCGGTAGTGCTTGACATCGCGGAAGCTCTTGCGACCAGCCGAGGAGAGCCCCAGATAAAATTCCTTGACGTCTTCGTTTGCCGCCAGATCTCCGGCAGCGCCCTCCATGACCACACGGCCATTTTCAAGGATGTAACCGAAATCGGCGTAGCGCAGCGCCATGTTGGTGTTCTGCTCGGCGAGCAGGAAGGTCACTCCTTCCTTCTGGTTCAGATCCTTGACGATGCCGAACACCTCGTCGACGACCTGCGGCGCCAGGCCCATCGACGGCTCGTCGAGCAGCACCATGCTCGGATTGGCCATCAGCGCGCGCCCAATGGCGCACATCTGCTGCTCCCCGCCCGAGGTATAGGCTGCCTGGCTGCTGCGGCGTGTCTTCAGGCGCGGAAAATACGCGTAGACCTTGTCGAGCGTCTCGGCGACCGCCGCCTTGCCATCCTTGCGTGTATAGGCGCCGGTGAGCAGGTTTTCCTCGATGCTCAGGTGGCCAAAGCAGTGTCGCCCTTCCATCACCTGGATCACGCCGCGCTTTACCAGTTCTGCCGGGGTCAGCGCTTCGATTCGCTCGTCGCGCAGGTCGATCGTCCCCTTGGTGACTTCTCCCCGCTCACCGTGCAGCAAATTACTGACCGCGCGCAGGGTGGTCGTCTTGCCGGCGCCATTGCCTCCCAGCAGGGCAACAATGCCGCCCTCAGGGACGCTGAATGAAACACCCTTGAGAACGAGGATCACGTGGTTGTAGATCACCTCGATGCTATTGACTCGGAGAAGGATGCTGGTGGCGTCGCTCATGGCGTCTCTTCGTTAGTGCGGCGCCCTCCCACACAAGGGCGGGCACCTAATCGACTCGCGGTGGCGAGTCCGCCGGACCCTACTTCTTGCATTCCTCGGGCGTGCGCGGCTTCAGCTTCTTCTCCTCGGCATACTTGCTGGAGGCCAGCATCACCATCGGCCGAAGGTTTTTCTCATCCGCCTGGTACCAGTCAGAACTGAACTCCCACTTGCTACCGTTCCAGGTGTGAACGCGCACCCACGACGATCCCATATGGTCAAGGCAGGATGTCTGAACCGGACGCATGACCCCGGCGAAGCCCATGGCATCGAGAGTCTTCTGGTCCAGATTGAGGTTCTCCAGGCCCCAGCGAACCTGCTCGCCACTCATCACCTTGCCCTTGCCATAGCGCTCCTGCGCCTTGCGTACTCCTTCAACGCCGAGCATCGCCGACAGCAGACCACGCATGTAGAGTACCTGCCCAACCTCGTCCTTTGGCCCGGTTCCCTGTCCCTTGGCATGCACGAGTTCAAGCACATCCTTGACGACCTTCGAGTTCGGCTCGGCACCATGCTGCAGGGTCAACGCGCTGTAGCCCTTGGCACCTTCAGCGACGTCCTTGACATCGGGTTCGGCACCAGCCCACCAGATTCCAATCATCTTCTCGCGGGGATAGCCTGTCGCCTGGGCTTCGCGCAGCGAAGTCGAGTTCATCACACCCCAGCCCCAGAGCAGGACGTAGTCGGGCTTCTGCTGACGAATCTGCAGCCAGGTCGCTTTCTGCTCGACGCCGGGATGCGCCACAGGCAGCAGTTGCACGTCGAAACCGTAGGTCTTGCCGAGTTCCTGCAGTACCGGGATGGGCTCCTTGCCGTAGGGACTGTCATGGTAGACGAGAGCGATTTTCTTCCCCTTCAGATTGGCCATCCCGCCGAGCTTCTTGCCGATATGCTGGATGGCGACGTCGGCGCCGACCCAGTAGGTACCTAGCAAGGGAAAGTTCCAGGTAAAAACGGCACCATTCTGCGATTCACTGCGGCCGTAGCCCGCAGTGATCAGCGGAATCTTGTCCACCGGAGCCTTTTCGGTCAGTGCGAAGGTAACACCGGTCGACAGGGGCTGGAACACGGTAGCGCCGCCATGCTTACCCTTAAGGCGCTCATAGCATTCGACGCCGCGGTCGGTCGCATAAGCCGTTTCGCACTCCTCGAAGCTGATCTTGACGCCGTTGATACCGCCCCTGGCATTCACCAGCTTCAGGTAGTCAACATAGCCATTGGCCCAGGGGGTGCCATTGGGAGCGTAGGCCCCGGTACGGTATACCAGGACAGGAAAGAACTGCTCCTTGGCCTGCGCCAGGGCATTCGGTGAGGTCAGTAGCGACGACAGAGCGACGACTGTCGCCGAAGCACTCAATGCAAGCTTGCGTAGTTTCATTAGTGTCTCCTCTTTTTGTATTGAAAGTAATGCACCTGGGAAAAGTCTTCTAGTCGTAGCGGAACGAGCCCCCAGCCCGCCGCTCAGTGCGGAAATGGCCAGAGCCTGAGTTTTTCCTTGCCGGTAGACCACAGGCGAGCAATGCCGTGTGGTTCCTTGATCAGGAAAAAAATGATCAGTGCCCCGAAGATGATCAGTTCGGCATGCGATATGCCGGCAGTGGAGATGGTAATCCCGAATAAACCGCCAAGCGCCGGCAGGAACTGGTTCAGGGCGATCGGCAGGATGACGATGAACGCCGCCCCAAAAAAGCTGCCCATGATCGACCCCAGGCCGCCGATGATGACCATGAACAGCAACTGGAATGAACGATCGACCGAGAAGGCCGCCGGCTCCCACGAAGCCAAGTGGATAAAACCCCACAGCGCGCCAGCGGTGCCGACAAAGAAGGAACTGACGGCAAAGGCTGAGAGCTTGGCAAAAAGCGGCCGGATTCCGATCACCTCGGCGGCGACGTCCATATCGCGGATCGCCATCCACTGCCGACCGATGGCACTACGCGTCATGTTCTTGCCCAGCAGAGCAAAAACCACCAGGAACGCCAGACAGAACAGGTATTTGTCGACCGGCGTGTCGATCTGCCAGGCGAGGATCTGCAGGTTCGAAACGGAAACCGAGCCGGACGAAGCGTTGTCCGTAAACCAGGGGACGCGCAGGAACACCCAGTCGGTGAAGAACTGTGCCGCCAGGGTCGCGACGGCAAGATACAGACCCCGGACGCGCAGACTCGGAATGCCGAAGAAGATGCCGACTGCCGCCGAGGTGAGGCCACCGAGCAGGAAGGAAACGAGGAGCGGGATGCCCTCGACACGAATGTGGAAGTTATAGGCGGCGTACGCGCCGACGGCCATGAACGCCCCGGCGCCAAGCGTGATCTGGCCGCAGAAACCAACCAGGATATTAACGCCAAGTGCCGCCAGCGAAAGGATCAGGAAGGGAATCAGGATGGCGCGAAAGAGGTACTCGTCGACCAGCAGAGGAACGCCGACAAAGGCAAACACCAGGATGCCAACGATCGCCCAGCGGTCCTGGGCGATCGGAAAAATCTGCTGATCGGCGGCGTAGGAGGTCTTGAACTGACCGTTTTCTCTATACAGCACTTGTCTGCTCCCTGGTTAGACGCGGTCGATGATTTTTTCGCCGAACAGCCCCTGCGGCCTGAACAGCAAAAAGAGCAGGGCCAGCTGGTAGGCAAACCAGATTTCGATGCCACCACCAATCATCGGCCCGAGATAGACCTCGGAAAGTTTCTCGCCGACGCCAATGATCAGCCCGCCGATGATCGCACCGGGAATCGAAGTCAGACCGCCGAGAATGACTACCGGCAGACCGCGCAGCGCCACCGTCGCCAGCGAGAACTGGACCCCCAACTTGGAACCCCAGATCACCCCGGCAACCAGGGCGACCACGCCGGCAACGCACCAGACGATTACCCAGATGCGATTGAGCGGAATGCCGATCGACTGCGCCGCCTGATGGTCATCCGCCACCGCCCGCAGGGCACGGCCGGTAGCGGTCTTCTGAAAAAACAGCGCCAGCAGCCCGACCAGAACCGCCGCGATCAATGCGGCGACAAAGTCCTCCTTGTTGATCAGCAATCCGCCTTCGAAGGCCCCCTCGAGAATCATCACCGGTTCCTTGGGCATGCCGACGTCGATCTTGTATATATCGCTACCGAAGACGCTCGTACCAACGCCTTCAAGAACGTAGGCGATGCCCAGGGTGGCCATCAGCAAGGTCGCGCCCTCCTGATTCACCAGATGGCGCAGGACCAGACGTTCGATCAGCCAAGCGACGACAAACATCAGTGCCCCGGCCAGCAGGAAGGCCACCGTGTTCGCCAGAAAACGACTGTCAATTCCCAGCCACTGGGGTATCCACGCCGAAAAGCGCGCCATCGCCAGGGCCGCGAAAAGTACCATCGCTCCCTGCGCAAAGTTGAACACGCCGGAGGCTTTGAAAATCAAGACAAATCCCAGCGCGACCAGGGAATAAAGCATGCCGGCCATCAGGCCACCGATCAATGTTTCGAGAAAGAAACCCATCTTGTTCTCTCCTCAATGGCTGGCGCCAAGGTAGGCACTGATGACTTCCGGATTAGCCCGAACCTCGTCGGGGTCACCGTCACCGATCTTTTTGCCGTAATCGAGCACCACCACCCGGTCGGAGATATCCATCACCACCGCCATGTCGTGCTCGATGAGGACGATCGTCGTACCGAACTGGTCGTTTACGTCGAGGATGAAACGACACATGTCCTGCTTCTCTTCGACGTTCATGCCGGCCATCGGCTCATCGAGCAGGAGAATGCTCGGCTCCATGGCCAGCGCACGACCCAGGTCGACCCGCTTCTGCAGACCGTAGGGCAGGCGGCCAACCGGCGTCTTGCGAATGTACTGGATCTCGAGGAAATCGATCACCTGCTCGACCTTGACGCGATGCGCCAGTTCCTCGCGCCGGGCCGGCCCCCACCAGAACGCCTGCTGAATCAGGTTGCTCCGGATCTGCAGGTTGCGCCCGGTCATCAGGTTGTCGATCACGTTCATGCCCTTGAACAGCGCAATGTTCTGAAAGGTGCGAGAGATCCCGGCCTTGGCCGCCTTGTAGGGATTCATCTTGCTGAAGTGCTGGCCGCGCAGGATGATCTCGCCCTGCTGTGGCCGATAGACACCGTTGATCACGTTGAGCATCGAACTTTTGCCCGCGCCATTCGGGCCGATGATTGCGCGGATCTCGTGCTCGCGAACATCAAAGGAAATGTCGGTCAGCGCCTTGACGCCACCGAAGGCAAGAGAAACGTTCTTCAGGTTGAGAATGACCTCGCCGATCTGTCGACTCATCAGGCGTCCCTCCCGGCAATCTCGAAGGTCTTCAGGTCGCGGATGACGAGATCGGCAGCGACCTTGCCTTGCCGGCCGTCCTCGAACTTGACCGCCGTTTCGATGAACTGGCTGTTACGGCCGCTGTACAGCGCATCGATCAGCACAGCATACTTCTCGGCGACGAAACCGCGGCGCACCTTGCGCGTGCGCGTCAGTTCGTCATCGTCCGGATCAAGTTCCTTGTGCAGGATCAGGAAGCGGTGAATCTGTGAATCGGCGAGAGCGCCCTCGCCAAGCAATTCGCCGTTGACCTGTTCAATGCACTCCTGAATCAGCCCATAGACCTCCGGCTTCGCCGCCAGATCTGTATAGCCCGAATAGGCAATGCCACGCCGCTCGGCCCAGTTGCCGACGGCGCCGATGTCGATGTTGATGAACGCGCAGACCATCTTGCGCTGGTCGCCAAAGACCACCGCTTCCTTGATGTGCGGGAAGAATTTCAGCTTGTTCTCGATGTAGTTCGGCGCATACATCGCCCCATTGGCCAGCTTGCCAACGTCCTTGGCGCGATCGATGATCTTCAGATGACCGTCGTCGTCGAAGATCCCGGCATCACCGGTCATGAAATAGCCATCGGCGTTGATCGCTTCGGCCGTCGCATCCGGTCGCTTGTAATACTCCTTGAGCAACATCGGACCCCGAACGAGAATCTCGCCGTTGTCGGCGATCTTCACCTCAACCCCTGGGGCCGGCTTGCCGACACTGTCGAACTTGATCTGTCCATCGGGCTGCAGGCAGACATAGGCACAGGTTTCCGTCTGGCCGTAGAGCTGCTTCAGGTTAATGCCAATCGACCGATAGAAGCGGAAGAGGTCCGGACCGATCGCCGCCCCGGCGGTATAGGCAACGCGGATGCGGCTCATGCCGAGAACGTTCTTCAGTGGCCCGAAGACAAAAACGTTGCCCAGCGCGTAGAGCAGGCGGTCGACGACTGAGACGTGCTGATCATCGAGGATCTCGGCCCCGCTGCGCCGGGCGACGGCCATGAAGAAGTGAAACATCTTCTGTTTGACGACACTCGCGTCCTCCATGCGGATCATCACCTGTGTCAACAGGTTCTCGAAGACGCGTGGTGGCGCAAAATAGTAGGTCGGGCCAATCTCGCGCAGATCAGTCATCACCGTGTCCGCAGACTCCGGGCAGTTGATCGTGAAACCGGTCACCATCGCCTGCGCAAACGAGAACAGGTGGTCACCGACCCAGGCCATCGGCAGATAGGAGAGGATGTCTTCATCAGCGGTCAGTTGATCGAAATCGGCTCCGCCGCGAGCGGCGCTGATGAAAGCATGGTGTGTCAGGCGAACGCCCTTCGGCTTGCCGGTCGTGCCCGAAGTGTACAGCATGACGCTCACATCATCGGACGCGCCGACGGCCACCTCCCTGGTCAGCAGGTCAGGGTGATTGCGGTTGTGAATCCGCCCCATCGCCATCAACTCACGGATGTCATGGATGAAGGGAAGCGTGTAGTGCCGCATGCCGCGCGGATCGTCGTAGAGCAGGTGTTCGAGCTGCGGCAGCTGCGTCTGGATCTCGAGCACCTTGTCGACCTGCTCCTGATCCTCGACGAAGATGAAACGGACTTCCGCGTCGAGCAGGACGAAGAGCATTTCGTTGGCGACAGCGTCCTGGTAGAGCGGCAAGGGCACGCCGCCAAGGCACTGTGCGGCAGTCATCATCATGTACATGCGTGGGCGGTTCTCGCCGACGATGGCCAGATTGTCGCCACGCTTGAAACCCATTTCGGCAAGACCACAGGCGAGAGCCCGCACCTCCTCGGCGACCTCGTGCCAGGTCCAGCATTGCCAGATCCCCAGATCCTTCTCGCGCATGGCTGGCTTGTTGCCGCGCACCTGCGCGTGGTCCATCAGCAGGCGCGGAAACGTATCCAGCACCTGCGCGGAAGTGATCTCCGGCATCTCGTCTCCTCCGGTGCCTTGACCGTCAGAAACCCGACGGCAAGCCCTTATCGTTTATTTGTAGTCGTTGATTCTAGTCTCTTTTCGCTGACAGTCATTGTGCGGCGCCGCATAAGCGAAAGAAGCGACTTCCGGAGGGTGACATCAGGACGGACCTTGGCCACAGTGTAAGCGCTCCGGGCGGCTATAATTGTCGCTCGGAAGACAATTCGGCTGTTCCTTGACGATCGAACCTGGAATGCAGTCGCTCGACGACATGCTGCAAGCGTCCTGCTGGGCACGGCAACTGTCCGCGGACGAGCTCGAGCAGGTCAAGGGGGACACTGTCGTGCGGACGGTTCCCGCCGGGCAATACGTGTGCATGAAGGGAGACGCGGTCGAACACTGGCTGGGCGTCGTCGACGGACTGGTCAAGATGGCCAGCAACTGGAGCAGCGGCAAAACAACCAGCTTCGTCGGCCTGTCGAGCGGCGGCTGGTTCGGCGAAGGCTCGCTGATGAAGGACGAGCCTCGCCGCTACGACGTCATCGCGCTGCGCGAATCGCAGATTGCCTACATGAAGCGCAGCCGATTTCAGCACCTCCTCGATCACAGCATCCCGTTCAACCGCTTCCTGCTGATCCAGCTCAACGAGCGCCTGGGTCAGTTCATCGGCATGATGGAGCACGAACGGCTGCTGAATACCGACGCCCGGCTCGCTCGCTGCCTGGCCTCGATGTTCCATCCGCTGCTCTACCCCGGCAGCAGCCTCGAACTGCGCATCTCCCAGGAAGAAATCGGCCTGCTCGCCGGCATCTCGCGTCAACGCGTCAATCAGGCGCTGCACGTGCTTGAACAGGCGGGACTGGTGCGCGTCGACTACGGCACCCTGACCATCCTCGATCTTGACCGGCTACGCTGCTTAGGCGAATAAGTCGGGCAGCAAGCCGCACCTGGCGGCAAAGCGTCCAGAAACGCAGAATTGAACACGGCATTGATCTGGGTTAGTATTCGCCGCGGCAAGGGGATGGTCTTGTCGAGAAGGTCTTGTCTAAATTGGTTAATCCGCTGTGAAACCGCGTCAACAAAACCAAAGTGGAGGATGCAAAAATCATGAGTAGTGTTATGTACGAGCGAATGCGGGTCAATCCCAAATTCCAGAAACTGGTCCAGGAGCGGGGGCGCTTTGCCTGGACACTCTCGGCAATTGTGCTGATCCTGTTCTACGGATTCTTCATGCTGGTTGCCTTCAACCCGGCCCTGTTGGGACAGAAGATCGCCGAGGGATCGATGTGGCCGATCGGCTACACCATCGAATTGTGTTTGTTCGTCTTCTTCTGGCTGCTGACGGTGGTCTACGTTCGCAAGGCCAACGGGGAATTCGATGACATGACTGCCGAGCTGATCAAGGAAGCTCAGAAGGAGAAGCTATGATGCATCGACTGACCTCGGGAATCGCCCTGCTCTTCCTCTCCGGCCTGGCTTTTGCCGGGCCGGCGATGGATGCAGCCGGCGCCAAGCAGGCCACCAACTGGCACGCGATCATCATGTTCCTGATCTTCGTCGCGATGACCATGGGCATCACCTACTGGGCGGCCAGCCGCACCAAGACCACCGCCGACTTCTACACCGCCGGCGGCGGCATCACTGGCTTCCAGAACGGGCTGGCGATCGCCGGCGACTACATGTCGGCGGCAACGCTGCTCGGGTTGACGGCGATGGCCTACACCGCTGGCTACGACGCCTATATCTACATGCTAGCGTTCTTTGCCGGGTGGCCGATCATTCTGTTCCTGATGGCCGAGCGGCTGCGCAACCTGGGCCGGTTCACCTTTGCCGACATCACATCGTATCGACTCGACCAAGGCAAGGTGCGGACGATGGCGGCGATCTCGTCGCTGGTGGTGGTCGTCTTCTACCTGATCGCGCAGATGGTTGGCGCCGGGCAGCTGATCAAGCTGCTCTTCGGCCTCGACTACAACATCGCGATCTTCATCGTCGGCATCCTGATGATGATCTATGTCGCCTTCGGCGGCATGGTGGCGACGACCTGGGTGCAGATCATCAAGGCCTGCCTGCTGCTCTGCGGTGGCACGCTGACGCTGATCCTCGCCTACACGCAGTTCGGCTTTTCCTTCACCGAACTGCTGACCAAGGCGGAAGCGGTGCACAAGCTGGGTGCCAGGCTGATGGCACCGGGCAGCCTGCTCGCCGATCCGATCACCGCCATCTCGCTCGGTCTCGGCCTGATGTTCGGTACCGCCGGCCTGCCGCACATCCTGATGCGCTTCTTCACCGTCGGCAACGCCAAGGAAGCGCGCAAGTCGGTGCTCTACGCCTCCGGCTTCGTCGGCTTCTTCTTCAACGTGATCTTCCTGATGGGCCTGTGTGCGGTCGTCATCGTCGGCCAGAACCCCGAGTTCTTCGAAGGTGGCGTGGTCGGAGGCAAGATCATCGGCGGTGGCAACATGGTCGCCATGCACCTGGCCAAGGCCGTTGGCGGCAACATGTTGCTGGGCTTCCTGGCGGCAGTTGCCTTCGCCACCATCCTGGCGGTTGTCTCGGGTCTGGCGCTGGCCGGCGCTTCGGCGATCTCGCACGACATCTATGCCCGCGTGATCCGCAAGGGGCAGGCGACCGAGAAGGAAGAGATTCGCGTTTCGCGCTTCGCAACCATCGGTCTGGGCATGCTGGCGATCGTCCTCGGCATCCTGTTCGAGAAGATGAACATCGCCTTCATGGTCGGTCTGGCCTTCGGTGTGGCTGCGGCCGCCAACTTCCCGGTGCTGATCCTCTCGATGTACTGGAAGGGTCTGACCACTCGCGGTGCGTTGTGGGGTGGCTACGGCGGCGTCATCTCGGCGGTGCTCTTCGTGCTCTTCTCGAAGTCGGTGTGGGTTGACGTGCTGGGCAACAAGGCTGCCTTGTTCCCCTACACGCAGCCGGCGCTGTTCGCCATGCCGATCGCCTTCATCTTCGCCTACATCTTCTCCAAGAGCGACACCGGACCCCGGTCCAAGCTCGAGAAAGAAGCGTTCGAAGACCAGTACGTTCGCGCCCAGACCGGTTTCGGTGCTTCCGGCGCCAGCCACTGAGCCTTCGGTTTTACCCAAGAGCCCTGGCGGAGCAAGTAGCCCGCCAGGGCTTTTTTTTGCCCGCGTGGCAGAGTGACGCGGCCGCTGACCCTTTCTCGCCCATGCGCGGGAAATCGGGTTTGCGGCTAAAGTTCAGCGACAATTCTCCGTGAACGAGGTGATGAGTCCAACGAACGACGGGAGTCCCTGCATGCACCCACACCTCCGGCTACTCGCGATCTGCCTCATGGTCCTCGGCCCGGCCGTGGCATCGGCAGGCTGGCAGGTGATTTCCGCCGAACCGGGCAAGCGGGTCGAGGTCGACCGCAGCAGCATCAGAAAAGATGAAAGCGGGAAGACGGTGGCCCTGGGGCGCATCGTCCTCGAAAAGCCGATCATCGACCCAAAAACATCTTCGTCTTACCGCATCGTCCAGGCCCTCAGCCGCTACGACTGCCTGTCGCGCAGCTACAGCACCCTGAAGCGTAGTTATTTCAGGGATGAGGGCGAAATGCTCCGCGAAGAAGATGTCAAGGTGCAGGTGCCAATGCCGGTGCGGTCGGGAATGCTCGATGACAAGCTGCTGCGCGAAGTCTGCCGACCGAAAGCCGGCAGCGAAGCAGCGATGGCGGCCAGCCGGACCGCCGACAAGGTCAACGAGGCGAGCGGTGAGCTGCGCAAGGCGAACGAGGCGCTGGTCCAGAAGGACGTCAGGCGGGCGAACCTGCAAACTCCGGCGATCGAGAAGGCCGACGCGGGGCCGGAAGCCAAGCCCGCAGCGCCCGCCAGGCGAGCGGCAAGAGAGCCGATCACGCCAGCGCGGGCGTTGGCAGCGACCGAGCCAGCCGCCCGCCGGACGACCACACTGCATCCCGCGAGCAGCGACTACCCGATAGTCGGGGGCAACATCCAGCGGCAGCTTCAATGGTCCTACGAGGGTGAGGCCGGTCCTGACAACTGGGGAAAGCTGAAGCCGGAATATGCCACCTGCGCGACCGGGAAACGACAATCGCCGATTGATATTCGTGACGGATTTCGCGTTGATCTCGAACCGATTCAATTCAACTATCGGCTTTCAGAGTTTCGCGTCGTCGACAATGGCCACACCATACAAGTCGAAGTGGGTGGCAGCAGCATCAGCCTGCTCGGCAAGCGCTACGATCTCAGGCAGTTCCATTTTCATCGCCCGGCCGAAGAACGGGTGAACGGCAAGTCCTTCGACATGGTGGCACACCTGGTGCACAGGTCGGAGGATGAGCACATTGCTGTCGTCGCCGTGCTGCTCGAGAAAGGGATGGAACATCCGCTGATCCAGACCGTCTGGAACAATCTGCCACTGGAGAAGAACGAGTACGTCGCACCACCGGAGCTGAGCATCGACCTCGCGCAGTTGCTGCCGGCAGACCGTGCTTACTACACCTACATGGGTTCATTGACCACACCGCCGTGCTCCGAAGGCGTGCTCTGGCTGGTGCTCAAGCAGCCGCAGCAGATCTCGCCCGAGCAACTGGCCATTTTCGCGCGGCTCTACCGGCACAACGCCCGACCCGTGCAGGCAACCTTCGGACGGATGATCAAGGAATCGCGCTGACCTCTGCCGTGCCGGCGCCAGGCTCCCCGATCTCTTCGCGCGGCCGGGGGACGAGCACAAGCCTGCCTGATCCCGGCACCTGCGCTTGTGAGGCTGGTACTGCGTGCCAGCCGGACTATTGGGGCGCCACCTGCAGAACCGCCGGCGCGAAGTTCACCCGCCGCGTCTCGACGATCCTCGTCCGGTCGACCTTGCCCTCGACGATCTCGTAGCCCATCAGTGCGAAAACGCGGTTGCGAACGAACAGCGGCCGCGAGTTGCCATACCAATCGACGCAGGAAGCACGACAGCCGTCGCTACGCTCAGCCGCTGAAGGGCGCGCCTTGAGGGTACCCAGTTCGCTCAGCAACAGGCTGCGATTGCGCAGATAGAGCAAGGCCGCCGATGCGGTGCGCAACTGGTGCGACCCCGGCTGATCGCCGCCGATGATCGGCAGGCCGAGCAGGCCGTCGAACTCGCTCTCGGCCTTGTAGAAGAAGCCATGAGTGCGCGTTTCGCCCTGCGCAGCGTCCTGCCGCGTGTAACGGCCGACCGTTACCGGCAGACGCCCGAGCCGGACGCTGCTGAGCTGCAGGTCCTTGCCATCGCTGCCAACGACCAGCGCGTTGCTGCCAAGCGCTTCAACGCGGTCGACCGAGTGTCGCAGCGGCAATTCGTAGACCTCGCCCTGCGCATAACGCACCGCGTACACCTGCGATTGGGTCGTGGTTTGCGGCGAGCGCCAGCCGGTTCCGCCCCCATAGAGCAGAAACGGGCCAACGTAGCGACTCTGGATCGCATGGCCGGCTGCTATCGGCAGGCGACGGTAGGCGTCGATGGGCGCACTGTCACTGCCATCGGAGAAACTGGCCAACGGCACCCGCAGCAACGCAAGGTCGCCGACGTTGGCTTCAGCTGCCCACATGCCCTCACCGCGGCCATTGGCGCGCAGCAGCACGTTCAGCATTCCCTTGTCGTCCTGGTGGAACGAGAACTGGTCGATCGGACTGCCGACCGTCTTCAGCATGCTCGGCGCCCGGCCGTCTAGTGGAATGCGAAAAACGGCCGACACCGGTGCAGTGCCCTGTGATCCGCCGCGCATCGGCGTGGTCCAGACGAACACCGAGTTCGGCGAGACGTAGAAGACACGCCCTGGCGGACCCATGACGGCGGTACTCTGGCAGTCCATCTCGGGCGTGGCCAGCTCGCAGACCGTCACGCTGTGCAAGGCGACGCCGGCAAACGGGTCGATGGGATCGTCGCTGCGGTAAATCCGCATCGCCGGCGCAATGCGTTTGAAATCGCCTGGTAGCGCCCCAGACCGCCAGTGGCGCATAGCCGGAAAAGCCACGTAGGGGTCGCCCCAGGGATTGAGAACGTGCGGCGAATAGACAATCAGCTTGCTGCCGATCAGCCGACTCGCGTAGTTGCGCGACGAGTAGTAGTCGTTGGAACGTAGATGGTAGGTCGCCCGGTAGGCGAGCTGGCCGGCACTCGATACATCGAACACGCCGACCTCGGTGCCGCCACGAGCGTAGCTGTAACCGATGACGACGATGGTGTTGCCCGAGATCAGCATCTCGTCGTACCACGCACCACGCGGGTCGATGTCCTTGCCGTAAGCATCGATTGCCGAGACCGGTCGCAGTTCGTTACCGCCAACCCGGACGGTAAACAGGCGCCCCCGCCGCAAGATCACGAGATGCTCGCCGTGCACCTTGACAATCCCGCCCTCGTCAACGCCGGCGTGCTGAACGTTGGTGACGGACTCGGTTTTTGCCTCCGCGGCTGTCTTGGCTGCCGCCGCGGGCGCAGCCGCTGCCGGTACGGGTGGAGGCGGGACCTGGCCCGACGCCAGTTCCGAGGCCTGGGCGCGACGCGCCCCTTGCTCGTCGCGACGACGCTGCGCCTCGCTAGCCCAGCGCTTGAAGAGAGCGTCGAGTTCCTGCTCGCTGGCGAATGCGCGAAGCGTCCGCTGCCCTGCCGCACGCTCCGCCGGAGCATCGGCGAATGCCGACGAAAAGATGAGAACGGCCAGCGTGGCATTGGCGAGGCGGGTGACGAGAGCACGATGCATGGCAGTCCTTCAAGGTGGAGTTCATGACGGGTAAACGCGAGAAAACCAGAAAGCGGGTCAAACCTGGCCGAAAAACTGGTTGCGGGCCAGCAACCATGTACTCACTTCCGAAAATAGCGCCGCGCCGATGGCTTCACCACGGCGCGGCGCAATCGGCGATCAGCGGTTCTCGAGGCGGTTGTAGTCGAGCAGCCCGGCAGTGACGGGCGCCAGCTTGAGGTGAGCATCCTGGAGCTCGTCGCTGTACTGCCAGAACCGTGGATCGGTGCGGCGAACGCTGAAGCGGTCTGCCAGGACACGGTAGTCGCCTTCCGAGGACAATTCGCCAATGGCTTTGGCCAGCGACCGGATCTCCTCGCGCTGCAACCGGTAGAGTGCGTTTGGATAAGCGCCGATGAAACCGGGCGCAACGGTCAGGGTATTCTCTGCCGGTAACAGCTCTCGCCCTTCCTGCAGCAGGCTGGAGACATTGCTGTGACCGGTGTTGCGTAACAGGGTGAAGTAGCGTGGCAGGAGTGACGGGTTATCGACTCGCAGATAAACCAGTTCCGGCAGCCAGGACAGCGCCTCGCCCCGCAGCCTGGCGAGCAGCGCCAGATCAGCCTGCAAAGCGGCATCGGCCACGGTAGCGAGTTCGTAACGGCGGTTCAGAACAGGCGCCAGGTGTTGCTTGAGCAGGGCGTAAAGCTCCTGCTGCGGCTCCTCGGTGCGAAAGGGGATTCCCGTTTCGACATCAAATCTCGCCAGCTTTCCGAAGACATGATCCTTGACCTCCTGACTTGCACCCCGATACCAGTGGTCACGCAGCGCCAGGCGCCGGTCGAGGGGCAGATACGCGAGGAAATTGAACTCGCTCTCCATGCGCATGAAGTCCATGTAAAGGCGCGTCAGCAACTGATGACCGACGTTTCCATAGACATCGAAGCCGGCAACCAGCAGGTAGTGGATCCGCTCAAGCAACGCGTAGCCGATCACCCAGGCGGTCTTCGGCGGATCACCGACCAGTCCCTTCACCACCGACGCGCTGTCGAAGTGCCGGAATACCGTCAGCGCTGCGTTCGGGTTATGACCCTCGCCGTTCCAGATCGACGCCAGCAGGGGTGGGTTCCTGGTGAGAGCCAGTCGCGTCAGAAAATCAGACTTGTCCTGCAGATACCTCGCTTCGCGTTTCGCGTACTCGCGCCATGGCCCGATGATGCCGGCGTCACTTCCCAGTTCTGCCGGGAGTTGCAGGAGGCTGGCTTCACGTTCAAGAAACCTGCCTATCTGCTCCTCCTCATGGTCGGTGTTGGCCTGGAAAAAAACCCAGAACTGATCCTCGATCACGTTCAGCGCCACCTGACCGCGACAGACCGGCCCCTTGATGAAGCCCATGATGGTGAACTCGGCTTCGTCGAGCATGAACTGGTAGCGTGCCTCGACCGGCAGGGCGCGAAAGGCAATGAAGGGATTCGAGGAAATTTCCAGCGCGTACGATGGCAACTGGTCAACCACGTAATCCTGCTTCAGGAACAGGTCGCGCCAGCGCGCCATGCGTTTCTGTCCAAGCGCATAAGGCATGTGCGTCTTGTCAACGACCACCTCCTGTTCACGCTGCAAGCGATAGTAGACGCGCTCGACACCTGGGTCGTCATAGGGTCGCCTGCTGACAACCAAGTCGATCGGCTGACCCGGCGGCGTACTCGACCTGACCAGACGAAAGAAATGATGCGGCGGGTCGCTATCGAAATAAAGGTGCGCGAGGAACAGGTGCTCGAAGATATAGCGGCTGACCAAGCGTTGCTTCAGCGAGTTGCCGTTCAGAAAAGCTTCCCACTCGCCCACCTGCTTGTCGACCTGCACCGGCAAGGGCGGCAGTCCTGCGAACGGCGCGCCACTTTCGAGCCAGCGACTCAGCGTACCGAACTCGGCAGAGCTCAGTCCGGGCAAACCGAAGGGCATTCCCCACAGGGGGTTCTTACTTTCGAACGTGTCATACTCCTCGATGCGCGGACACTGTTGCTCGCGGTCGAGCGAGAAATCGAAAGTCCCGGGAAGAATGGCTGTCTCGGGCAAAGGATGGCTCTGCTTGAGTTGCAGCGCACGGTACATGACGCTTGCGGCAAGATTCGCCGCCGGCGCCTGCTCGCGTTCGTTGAGGACCGGGAAGAAACCCTTGCTGCGCCATTCCGACGCCTTCTGCGCATCCGTGAACAGACGGGAGGGCGGCGCTTCGCCGATCCGTTCTCCGTCGTAAACCAGCTCCCTGCTGGCACCACGGGCGATTCCCTCCCAGGCACCCAGCTTCAGTTGGCAAGGGGCATCATAGCAGGCATGGCAAACCACGCATCGCCGCTCAAGAATTGGCTGCACGTCGGCGCGGTAGGAGATCCCGGAACCGGGAGCACGCGGGGTATCGAAGCGCGCCGGGTCCGGACGGCCGAACTGCTCGTCAAGCGTATGGCGGGTAAGCGCGGCACAGCCGCTCAGGAGGGCAATCCACAGCAATAGTGATGCCTTCTTGATGCGCATGCAGGGTCTCCTCGATAGTCGCACCAGTGACTCGCCTGGCAACCCTATTCTACGCTCAGCCTCGTCCTTCCTGCTCAGAGCTGCCGGCAGCGTTTGCCGCACCAACGGCAGCCTTTCACCCACGCAGCGCGCAATGCATTTTGGAGTGCATAATAGGGATGTCACAGCGATCGGTTGACCTCACTGACTTTCCCCTGATCTCAACAAGGAGCACAATTCGATCGTGCCCAACACTGAAGACCACCATTCCTTGACGCCACGGCCCCGCGAAAAAATGGACCCTGATCTGATAGACCCGCATCTGGTTTTCGCAAGGACTGCTTCCGGCGAGGAAGCCATGTTGCAGCGAACGCGGGTCGTCCAGAGAAACATCCGGATGGTCCTCATTCTTGTCGACGGGAACGCCACCGTAACCGAATTGTGCGACAAGACCGGTAATGCACAGATTACCCAGAATGCGTTGCTCGAGCTGGAAAGTGATGGCTTCATCGAGCGACGAGTGGAAAAGGACTCTGTCTGGCGTCACGCGAGGAATGCCGCCAATGGCACGAAGACCGCCACTCTGGAGCCGGCATCCGAATTCTCCACGTTTGGCCACAAGGCCGAATCGCTACCAGCCGAATCGGCGTTTTCTCGCAGCCAGGTCACGCGGATCATTCCTTTCCCGGAAAGTCGCCAAAGCAGGCCCTCGCTCACGCCAAGCACCTTGACGCCGAGCACGCTCGCGCCTACAACACTGACACCTGCGCCTACGGCAACGGCTTCGGACTACGGTACGGTCTTTCTGCCAAAGGCTGCCTCCGAATCATCGACACCACTGCCAGCCGACACGCCACATCGGAAGCCGTCCCTTCTTGAGCGCCTGAAAGCACTCGCCAGGCGCAGCCCTGCTGAAGAGCTGGCGAAACCGAAGTTCAGAAGGCGTGGCGGACAGCGCCTTAACCTGACTTGGCCGATGGGCCTGCTGCTGGGCCTGTTGCTCTTCGCGGCGATCCTCGCGCTCGTGGTGCTATTGTTTCCCTATACCCGCTACCTGCCCGAAGTGGAAGCGGTCTTGGCGCAAAGCACAGGGCGAACCGCCAAAGTGGGCGCAATGCGCGTCAGTGTCTCCCCCCGGCCAGGCTTGCTGCTCGACAGTGTTCGCTTCGGGGATGAGGCTGACAGCGATGCGATGGAGATCCCGGCGCTCCGCCTGCAGCCGGTAATCGGGACGCTGCTGTCACCGAAAGTGATCTTCCGCGAGGCCGAGTTGAGCGAAATCAGCCTGTCGGCAGAAACCATGGCGAGTCTATCGCGCATGCTTCAGTCCGCCGCCCGCCCGTCCGCTACTGCTGGCGTCCTGCACGTCTCGGTGGTCAATGCGGAGTTGTCGTTCGCTGGGCTGCGAATCGCTGGTATGAGCGGTGACCTTGAACTCTCTGGCGAACGGCGGCTGGAAGCGGCCTCCCTGCGCTCGGCAGATGGGAAGCTGAGCGTGCAGCTCAGACCGACGACGAGCGGGGTCGCGGTCCAGCTGGAGGGTCTCGGCTGGCGACCGGCCCAGGAGTCACCCTATGTGTTCGACTCCCTGGATCTGAAGGGGGAGATATCCGGCCCTGATTTCGTGATCAACTCCGTGGAGTCACGAATATTTGATGGGTTGGTGCGCGGTACGACCGTCTTGCGCGGCAGCGAACGCCCGACAATGGCGGGAGAGATTTCCTTCGAGCGGATCAACGTCACCAGATTCGGGGAAGCCTTGGGAATTGGTCGCCAGTTCGAAGGCGAGGCCCGGGGCAAGCTGAAATTCTCCGCCAGTGCCGACAGTTGGTCAGTCATGCTCCCTGCTCTCCAGGGCACGGGGGACTTCACCATACAGCGTGGCAGCCTGGGCGGTATCGACCTCCCCGAGGCGGTGCGGCGGGTTTCGGCTGCACCCTTGACGCTCGGTGGCCGGACCCGCTTCGAAGAGTTGTCTGGCGTGATCAGCCTGACACCAGGCGCCTGGCGGTTTTCCCGACTGGTCTTGAATGCCGGCTTGATGCACTCATCCGGGCAGATCGAGGTCAGCCGCGACCTGCAGTTGCGAGGCAGAATGGACGTCCAGATGCGCGGACGGGCGGACCACACGGCCATGCCGATCCTGATCAGCGGACCGCTCAAGTCTCCGCTGACGCAAACGGCAGGCCACTGACCAGCGCCAGCCGCAGCGCGCCCGCGACATAGCTGCCGTCACCGCCCGCAGCCAGGAATGTCAGCGCACGCCAGCTGCCACGGGCCGCGCTGGCCAGCAAGGGGGCACACCCAAACCTGGGGCCGCCCCGGGCAGGGCTTCCCCAGGCGCCATTTGCTAGAGAACCGCCACGATGGCATCCGCCACGTAGTCGATATTGCGCGTATTCAGTGCCGCCAGACAGATGCGACCGGTGTTAACGGCGTAGATGCCGAACTCGTCACGCAGACGGTCGACCTGCTCGACGTTCAGTCCAGTGTACGAGAACATACCCCGCTGCCTGGTGACAAAGGAAAAGTCCTGGCGGACGCCCCTGCCCTTCAGCTTGTCGACCAGGCTGACGCGCACGGCGCGGATCCGCTGGCGCATTTCGCCCAGCTCGTCTTCCCACATCTGGCGCAGCTCCGGGCTGGAGAGGACCGCCGCCACCACGGCTCCGCCGTGCGTCGGCGGATTCGAGTAGTTGGTCCGGACAAGGCGCTTGATCTGCGACAGGACGCGTGCCGATTCCTCCCGACTGGCGGTGACCACCGACAGCGCGCCAACCCGCTCGCCGTAAAGCGAGAACGACTTCGAAAACGAGCTGGCCACCAGGAACTGCAGACCGGAAGCGGCAAACAGCTTGACCGCCAGCGCATCCTCGCCGATGCCATCGGCAAAACCCTGATAGGCGATGTCGATGAAGGCCACGAGCCCACGCGCGCTGATCGTGTCAATCACCTCGCGCCACTGGGCCGCATCCAGATCGGCGCCGGTCGGATTGTGGCAGCAGGCATGGAGAACGACGATGGAACCCGCCGGCAGGGCATTGAGACCGCGCTTCATGCCTTCGAAATTGACCCCGCGCGTCGTCGCATCGTAGTAGGGATAGGTGTCGACGCAGAAGCCTGCGTTCTCGAACAGCGCGCGGTGGTTCTCCCAGCTCGGATCACTGATGAAAACCGTCGCGCCGGGCAGCAGCCGCCGGAGGTAATCGGCGCCAACCTTGAGCGCGCCGGTTCCCCCCAGCGCCTCGACGGTGAGCACGCGACCTTCTTCGAGCAACTCCGACGGCTCACCAAAGAGCAGCTTCTGTACCGCCTGGTTGTAGGCCGGCAGGCCGTCGATCGGCTGATACCCCCGCGGCGGCATGGCTTCCAGGCGAGCCTTCTCGGCCAGCTTGACTGCGGCCAGCAAGGGAAGCTTGCCGTGGTCATCAAAGTAAACGCCAACCCCGAGGTTGACCTTGCTGGAACGTGCGTCGGCGTTGAATGACTCCGTCAGGCCAAGGATTGGATCGCGTGGAGCCATTTCCACGGCAGCAAAGATCGAAGCGGTCATGGGTGTTTCCTAAGTGGATAGTGGACAGGATGCGTTTGGCCAGACCGGCGAGGCAGCCCGGGTCTGAAGCGGCCTCCCCCGGCATCGGCTCGAGCTTGCCCGGGAAAACGGTCCGCTGCCGACGGTTGCCGGTGGCAAAACAACGTAGAATTCTAGCATGGTCGATCGCCCGCATTCCCCCCACAAGCCGCCCTTCGTGACCTTTGAAGGCAGCCCGTTTCGCCTCTACCAGCCCTTCCTGCCGGCCGGTGATCAGCCAGCCGCGATTGCCCAGCTGGTCGACGGGCTCCGGGATGGACTTTCGTTCCAGACGCTGCTCGGTGTCACCGGATCGGGAAAGACCTATACCATGGCCAACGTCATCGCACGCACCGGCCGTCCAGCGCTGGTCCTGGCCCCCAACAAGACGCTGGCGGCGCAGCTCTACGCCGAGTTCCGGGAGTTCTTCCCTGACAACGCCGTCGAGTATTTTGTCTCCTATTATGACTATTACCAACCGGAGGCCTATGTACCGGCGCGCGACCTGTTCATCGAAAAAGACTCGTCGATCAACGAACATATCGAGCAGATGCGGCTCTCGGCCACCAAGAGCCTGCTCGAACGTCGGGATTGCGTGATCGTCGCCACCGTCTCGTGCATCTACGGGCTTGGTGACCGCGACGAGTATCAAAAGATGATCCTCACCATGCGCGTCGGCGACCGCATGGGTCAGCGCGAGGTCATCAAGCGGCTGACTGACATGCAGTACGAACGCAATG
>ERZ761603.655-NODE-655-length-28238-cov-17.087109_pt1 | contig 28238 bp, 29 predicted proteins | sample MGYA00511879_ERZ761603 | MGnify/ENA primary metagenome ERZ761603 (study PRJEB28899, sample SAMN02850040) | bioreactor sludge metagenome | biome: EBPR Sludge; feature: EBPR Bioreactor; material: flocular biomat | place: Australia: Thorneside Wastwater Treatment... | reverse complement strand
AGGTCGAGTACAACCGCGTGCATGGCTTCTTCATCGAAGTGAGCAACGCGCAGGCCACCAAGGTGCCCGACGATTACCGGCGCCGGCAAACGCTGAAGAACGCCGAACGCTATCTGACGCCCGAGCTGAAAGCTTTCGAGGACAAGGCGCTGTCGGCCAAGGACCGCTCGCTGGCACGCGAGAAGCGGCTCTACGACGAGGTGCTGACCGGCCTGCAGCCGGAGCTGCCGCGCTTGCAACAGATCGCGCAAGCAGTCGCTTACGTCGATCTGCTGGCCGGCTTCGCCGACAGTGCGCAGCGGCACAACTACTGCCGGCCGCTGTTTTCATCGGAGCCGGGCTTGTCGATCGAGGGCGGCCGCCACCCGGTCGTCGAAGAGCAACTGCCGGGCGGCGCCAGCTTCATCGCCAACGGCACGCGTCTTGGCGACGGCCGCCGGCTGTTGCTGATCACGGGCCCGAACATGGGCGGCAAGTCGACCTACATGCGCCAGACGGCGCTGATCGCCCTGCTCGCCCACGTCGGCAGCTATGTGCCGGCCAACTGCGCCGTGCTCGGACCGATCGACCAGATCTTCACGCGCATCGGCGCCGCCGACGACTTGGCCGGCGGCCGCTCGACCTTCATGGTGGAAATGACCGAGTCGGCAGCGATCCTGCATCACGCGACCGAGCGCAGCCTGGTACTGATGGACGAAGTCGGACGCGGCACCTCGACTTTCGACGGCATGGCCCTGGCTTTTGCGATCTGTCGCCACCTGCTCGAGAAAAACCACTGCCTGACGCTGTTCGCCACCCATTACTTCGAGCTGACACTGCTCGCCAACGAGTATGCCGAACTGGCCAATGTCCATCTTGGCGCCGTCGAACACGGCGAACGCATCGTCTTCCTGCACGCGGTCGAGGAAGGTCCGGCCAGCCAGAGCTACGGCATCCAGGTCGCGGCACTGGCCGGGATTCCCTCTGCAGTCGTCAGAGCGGCGCGACGGCAGTTGCGCGAGTTCGAGCAGCGCGCGTCGATCAATCCGCTGCAACCGGACCTCTTCGCCAGCGCCCTGGCCAGCGCCGCGGAAGCGAGCGAGCCGGCCATCGATCCGGCGCTTGAACGACTGCGCAGTGTCGATCCCGATCAACTGACCCCGCGCGAAGCGCTTGACGCGCTCTACGAACTGAAAGCGCTGCTCCAGTGAGACCCCTCCCCATGACCCCTCTTGCGGCCACGATCAGGCTCCTGCTGTGCATTTCTTTCGGCCTGCTGCTGGCATTCGGCGCGCACGCCGAGACCTGGCGCTTTGCAGTCATCGGCGACACGCCGTACAACAGCTACGAAGAACGCCAGCTACCCGCGATGCTCGACGACATCGCCGCGGAAAACCCGCAGTTCGTGGTTCACGCCGGCGACTTCAAGGCGAGTTCGCAGCCCTGCAGCGATGCGCTTTTCCACGACCGGAGGGCACTCTTCGACGCTTCGAAAGTGCCGCTGATCTACGTCCCCGGCGACAACGAATGGAGCGACTGCCACCTGCTGACTGCCGGTGGCTTCGATCCCCTGGAGCGCTTGCAGAAACTGCGCGAGCTGTTCTTTGCCACACCGCGCTCGCTGGGTCAGCAGGCGCTGGCGGTCGAACAACAGGCCGGCGCCTATCCGGAGCAGTTGCGCTGGCGGCTGGGACCGGTGCTCTTCGTATCTCTCAACGTCCCGGGGTCGAACAACAACTTCGGCCATCGCAAGACGCCCAGCCCCGAGTATCTCGCCCGCAACCCGGCGGTCATCGAATGGCTGCAGCAGAGCTTCGCGACGGCGCGCCGCGAGCATGCGGCCGCCCTGGTCATCGTCATGCAGGCCAACCCGGGCTTCAAGCACGCGGCGGCCGGCCTGACATACGTCGGCTACCGGGAGCTACTCGACACCCTGCGCCGCGAGACCCTCGCCTTTTCCGGCCAGGTGCTACTGATTCACGGCGACACGCACTGGCAGCGCATCGACAAGCCACTGCGCGACCCGATCAGCGGTCGGCCGATCGCCAACTTGACGCGCCTGGAGACCTTTGGCTACCCGCTGCTCGGCTGGGTCAAGGTCATCGTCGATAGCGAGGACCCGCAACTCTTCCGCTTCGAGGTGCATCCGCACCGCGCTCGCTGATTCCACCATCTGGAAGAACCGAACAACAGCACGCAGAAGTGCGTCGACAGGCACGCCGCCAGGCACTAGACTTGCTCAGACCTTCAAGGGGAGCGGATGATGAAGCGGATCTCTTTTCTCGGCAGCATGTTGGCCAGCGCACTGCCCACCGTACTGGCGGCGATCCTCATCGGGCTGGCATCGCCGAACGCCAAAGCTGCCGAAATCGTCGTCGGCCAGGTGGCCCCATTCAGCGGCCCGCTGGCACCGACCGGAACGCACATGCGCGCCGGTGCCCAGCTCTACTTCGATGCCGTCAACGCCAGCGGCGGAATTCACGGTGCCAAGATCCGCCTGCTGTCCAAAGACGACGGCTACAAGACCGCGGAAACCATTCGTCTGGCACGAGAAATACTGAAGGAGTCGCAGCCGGTGGCGTTTTTCGGCTTTGTCGGCACCGGCAACGTCGAAGCCGTTCTCGAAAACAAGGTACTCAGCGAAGCGGGCATTCCGCTGATCGCCGTACGTACCGGCGCGGCCTCGCTAGTTCAGCGCAACGACCCGCTGCTCTTCATGACCCGCGCCCCCTATGCGGCGGAAGTACAGAAGATCGTCGATCAGTATGCCAGGACCGGCTACAGCAGCTTCGCCATCCTCTATCAGGACGACCCCTTCGGACGCGACGTTCTCGGCAGCGCCGAGCGGGCAATCAAGGAAGCCGGCGGCTCGCTGGTAGCCACCGGCTCGTACGAGAAGAACACCACCGACGTCGGCGCAGCCGTGAAAATGATCGCCGCCGCCAAACCACAAGCGGTGATCATGATCGCCAACACCGCGGCCAGTTCGGAGTTCCTGAAACAGTCACGCGAACACGGAAACTTCGCGCAGTACGTCGCACTTTCGGTCACCGACGCTGCCCAGGTCGTCAAGAGAATCGGTGCCGACAAGGCGGCCGGGCTGGTGCTCACGCAGGTGGTCCCGGATCCCGACAGCCCGACGGTTCCGCTGATCAGGGAGATCCAGAAAAACTTCGCGAAGTTCAAACCACAGGACGTGACCGCCAACCACACCCTGGTCGAAGGCTATCTGGGCGCCAAGGTGCTCGTCGAAGCGCTTCGCCGTGCCGGCCCGAATCCCAGCCGCCAGAAATTGCGCGAAGCCCTCGAAACGATGAAGAACTATGACGCCGGCGAAGTGTTCATCAGCTTCTCGGCCAACCGGCACACCGGCTCGCGTTACGTCGACATCACCATCCTCAATCAGGCCGGCAAGCTGCTGCGCTGAGTGGCCTCTGTCGTATGGCACGCGCGGAGGGGGAAGTCTTGAAGCGACGACTTTCAGCCACACAAAGGCCTGCGCGCTGCTTTCAGGCTTGCTGAAAGCAGCGCGCAGGAGCGTGACACGCTACTATGGCGATTGCTGGCGGTGCCTTGCTCGCCAGCGCGACTCAATCTTCGTCGTCGCAGTCACCCTCGTGGGTGTGGCCATGGCTGATTTCTTCGGCAGTCGCCGGGCGAACATTGGTCACCGTACAGGTAAACACCAGCGCCATTCCTGCCAAGGGGTGGTTGCCATCGAGAACCACCTTGTCGTCGGCCATTTCCGTCACCCGATAGATCAGCACGTCCTCGTCGTCGTCGTTGGCCCCCTCGGGCACTCCTTCAAACTGCATGCCAACCTGCAATTCATCGGGGAATTGCGCACGCGGCTCGACCTGGACGAGTGCTGCATCGTACTCACCGAAGGCATCATCCGGCTGCATTTTGACGATCACCGATTCGCCAACCCTCTTGTCGTGCACCGCTTCTTCGATCAGCGGGAAGATGTCGTCGTAGCCCCCGTGCAGGTAGACCAATGGCTCCCGACCGGCATCGATGAGCTCGCCCTCGAAATCGGCGACGCTGTAGTCAAGGGTAACGACGGTGTTCTTTGCAACTTGCATGTTCATGAATTGAGTTCCTTCACCATGCGCAGCATTTCGAGCGCGTGGCCTTTGGCAGTTACTCCGTAAAGCGCCAAACGGAGAACGCCTTGTTTGTCGATGACGAAAGTCGAGCGGACGATACCGTACTTCCTGGCACCATTCACTTCTTTCGCCTGCCAGACACCGTAGCGCTTGCAAGCGGCCCCTTCGCTATCGGAAAGGAGGGAGACCGAAATCCCGTGTTTGTCTCTGAATTCGGCGTGCCTGATGCAGTCGTCGCGGCTGATGCCGATGATCGTGCAATCGTGGCGCGCGAACTGATCCTCATGATCCGAGAAATCGGTCGCCTGCAAGGTGCAGCACGGCGCGTCATCTCTCGGGTAGAAAAAGAGAATGACATTACTCTTACCCTGAAACCGGGCAATATCGATGAGTTCCATGTCCGCATCGGGGAGGACGAACATCGGCGCGGCCTGTCCTGCTTTCAGCATGATGACCCCTCAAAGACCCTTGCCGCTCGCACTCGAGCGGGCCAGTGAAGCCGATTCTAACCAAGCTTCCGGCAACTGACCACAAGAACGCATTGCCCGGACACGCTACAATGCACTCTCGACCAAGGTGTTCGGTGACTTCGTGACTGCGGGTAGACTCCAGGCACGTGCCAGGCACACCGCCAAGACACCGCCACGACCTTCCCCGATCCAGCGCTGCGCGGAGTGAAGGATACCCGCCATCCTCCTGCGCCGCAAACCCGGAGAGCGACCTCATGACTTCCTTTCGACCCCTGCTGTACACCACGCCCCTGCTGCTCATGCTGCTCGCCATGCCGGCGCCCGCAGCAAGCAGCGCCGAGGCCATGACTACCACCATCGACCTTTCCGCCGAGGCCGCGCGACCGGCAGCCAATGATCTCGCACGCGCCTCGGTCTTTGCCGAGGCCAGCGGCGAAACACCGAGCGAACTGGCCAAGCGGGTCAACAGCCTGATCAGCGACGCCTTGAAGACCGCCAAGAGCTACAGCAGCGTCAAGACCCAAAGCGGCACCACGCACACCTCGCCAATCTATGCCAAGGGCAACAGGATTGAAGCCTGGCGCATGCGCTCCGAGTTGACCCTGGAGTCGCGCGACAGCGCGGCGCTCTCCGAACTGCTGGGCAAACTCCAGAGCTCGCTGGGCGTCGCCAACCTGATGATGCTGCCGAGCCCGGAAACCCGGCAACAGGTCGAAAGCGAGGCCATCATCGACGCCATCGCCGCCTTCAAGCTGCGCGCCAAGACAATCGCCGACGCGCTGGGCACGGGCTACCGGATCAAGCAGCTGTCAATCAACAGCGGCGGTCGGCCACCCGGTCGGCCGATGATGCGCTCGGCAGCGATGGATTCGGGCGATGCCGCAGCGATGCCGATCGAAGCCGGCGAAACGCAAGTCCAGGCGACGATTTCAGGCCAGATCGTGCTCACCGAATAGTCGGACCAGGGAGCGCGACGGCCAGCGCCCGCACTTAACGCTTGCCTGGTTTTTCCGGGACAGCGCCAGCGGAAGCGGCAAGCCTCCCGGCCACCGGCGCTGCGGCGGCCCTCGGCCGATCGGGAATCTGCACGAAAACTTCGTCCTGCTTGACCATCCCGAGTTCGAAGCGCGCACGCTCTTCGATGGCTTCGTAACCCTGCTTCAGGTCACGCGCTTCGGCATCAAGGCCGGCATTGCGCATCTCCAGGGCCAGGTTGATTTCCTTCTGTTCCTGCAGCTGCCGGCCGACATCCCAGACCCGCAGCCAGCCGCCCTTGCCGATCCACAGGGGCGCCTGCAGCAAGACGATGACGACCAACAGCCCGACGGCAAGCCAGCGCACGGTGGGGGACGTCTATGGCGTCGACGGGTCAGGACAGATTGTAGAAGGCGTCACGGCCGGGGTAACCCGCGGTGTCGCCAAGGTCCTCCTCGATACGCAGCAGCTGGTTGTACTTGGCGATGCGGTCGGAACGTGACAGTGAACCGGTCTTGATCTGCAGCGCGTTCATGCCAACGGCGATGTCGGCAATGGTACTGTCCTCGGTCTCGCCGGAACGATGCGAAATGACGGCCGTGTAACCAGCGCGCTTGGCCATTTCGATGGCCGCGAAAGTCTCCGAGAGGGTGCCGATCTGATTGATCTTGATCAGGATCGAGTTGCCGATTCCCTGCTTGATGCCTTCCTTGAAAATCCGCGTGTTGGTGACGAAGACATCGTCGCCGACGATCTGCACGTTCTTGCCGAGTCGAGCAGTGAGCACTTTCCATCCGTCCCAGTCGTTTTCGGCCATCCCGTCCTCGATCGAGACGATCGGAAAGCGATCGGCGAGATTGGCCAGATAGTCGGTCAGTTCGTGCGCGCTCAGCTGCAGGTTTTCACCCTTGAGATGATAGCGGCCATCGCGGTACAACTCGGAGGCCGCACAGTCGAGACCGATGAGGACATCTGCGCCGGGCGCATAACCGGCATTCTCGACGGCGGTGACAATCAGCTCCAGCGCTTCGGCGTGGCTGCCGAGATTGGGAGCAAAGCCACCTTCGTCGCCGACGGCGGTCGAGAAACCTTTCTTGTGCAGCAGCTTCTTGAGCGCATGAAAGACCTCGGCACCGCAGCGCAAGGCTTCGCGGAACGAGTTCTGGCTGACCGGCAGAATCATGAACTCCTGGAAATCGAGGCTGTTGTTGGCATGTTCGCCACCGTTGATGATGTTCATCATCGGCACCGGCATCTGCATCGGCCCGGAACCGCCAAAATAGCGGTAAAGCGGCAGCCCCGATTCCTCGGCAGCGGCCTTGGCCACGGCCATCGACACCGCCAGCATGGCGTTGGCGCCGAGACGTGCCTTATTGTCAGTACCATCGAGATGAATCAGCGTCTGATCGATGAACGCCTGTTCCTGGGCGTCGAGACCGATGATGGCCTCGGAAATCTCCGTGTTCACGTTCTCAACGGCTTGCAGCACGCCTTTGCCCAGATAGCGCGCGGCATCGTCATCACGCAATTCGATGGCTTCACGCGATCCCGTCGACGCACCCGAAGGCACCGCTGCCCGGCCCATGACGCCGGATTCGAGGAGAACGTCACATTCGACAGTAGGGTTGCCGCGCGAGTCGAGAACCTCGCGGGCGACAACATCAACGACAGAGCTCATGATCTTTCCCTTGTCTGCAAAAACACTAGATTGGTAATCCCTCGGCGAGCAGTATGTTCATTTTCGCCGCATCCTTGCGCACGGCTATTGCTGCCTGGTACTCGGGAGAATGATAAAACTTCCTGGCCTGTTCGAGCGAATCGAACTCGACGATCACCAGCCGCTCCGGCTTCGACCAGTCGCCTTCAAGAACTTCAGCGTGCCCGCCACGGACGAGATAGCGACCACCGTACTGCATGATCGCTGCCTGCGCCAGCTGCTTGTAGGTCGCGTAGGCCAGCGGATCACTGAGCTTCGCTTCGACCAACAGATAAGCCGCCATTATTGCGACTCCTCGAAACCAGCCGCCTTGACCAGGCGGTCGAGCGCCACCAGGGTCGTCAGCAGGCTTTCCATGCGCGCCAGCGGCCAGCTGTTCGGGCCATCGGAAAATGCCTTTTCGGGACAAGGATGGGTTTCCATGAACAGCCCAGAAATCCCCACTGCCACCGCCGCACGCGCCAGCACCGGGATGAATTCACGCTGGCCGCCCGAGACGCTGCCCTGACCGCCTGGCAGCTGCACTGAATGGGTGGCGTCGAAAACGACCGGGCAAGCCGTGTCGCGCATGATGGCTAGGCTGCGCATGTCCGAAACCAGATTGTTGTAACCGAAGGATGCGCCGCGCTCGCAGACCATGATCGTATCTGCCCCAGGCGCCGCATCACGGGCCTTGGCGACGACATTGCGCATGTCGGCGGGCGCCAGGAACTGCCCTTTCTTGATGTTCACCGGCTTGCCGGCAGCGGCGACGGTCTGGATGAAATCGGTCTGGCGACAGAGGAAGGCGGGCGTCTGCAGGACGTCCACCACACCGGCAACGGCAGCGACATCTTCCTCACGATGGACATCGGTAAGTACCGGCACGCCGATCTGGCGGCGCACTTCCGAGAGTATTTGCAGACCGGCATCGACGCCAGGCCCGCGTTCCGTCCGACCCGAGCTGCGGTTGGCCTTGTCGTACGAGGCCTTGAAAATGTACGGCAGCCCGAGGCGCGCACAGATTTCTTTCAGCTGTCCGGCAATATCGATGCACAAGGCCAGTGACTCGGCGGTGCACGGGCCGGCAATCAGGAAGAGTGGCTGCTCGAGACCCGCTTCAAAGCCGCATAGCTTCATGACTTCGCCTGGTAGGCCGCGGCGGCAACCACAAAGGAGGTGAATAGCGGGTGGCCCTGGCGCGGCGACGAGGTAAATTCGGGGTGAAACTGGCAGCCGAGGAACCACGGATGGCTGTTCGCGCCATCGGTCGGCAGCTCGACGATTTCACAAAGCTCGGTCACCGGCGCCCGGCCCGAGACCACCAGGCCGCTCTCCTCCAGCTTGTAGAGCAGCCGGTTGTTGACCTCGTAGCGATGGCGATGACGTTCGATAATCTCAGTCTGCCCGTAAATCAGGCGCGCGAGCGTACCGTCGGCAAGCTTGCACAGCTGTCCACCAAGACGCATGGTGCCACCCAGGTCGGAATTCTCGTCGCGCTTTTCCAGACGCCCCGAGGCGTCCTGCCACTCGGTGATCAGGCCCACCACGGGGTACGGGGTATCCTGGTCGAACTCACTGCTGTGCGCCCCGTTCATGCCGGCAACATGGCGTGCGAATTCGACGACGGCAAGCTGCATGCCGAGGCAGATGCCGAGAAACGGAATGCCGCCTTCGCGGGCATGGCGAATGGCGGCAATCTTGCCTTCGGTCCCGCGGCGCCCGAAACCACCAGGAATCAGGATCGCGTCCATGCCCTGCAAGGCTGCGCAACCCTGACGCTCGATTTCTTCGGAATCAATGTAGCTGATCTTGACCTTGCTGCGCGTGGCGATGCCTGCATGTACCATGGCTTCGGTCAGCGACTTGTAGGATTCGGTGAGGTCGACATATTTGCCGACGAAAGCGACATTGAGCACCCGCTCCGGGTGCTCGAGGGCGTCCACAATCGTCTTCCAGAGCGTGAGATCGGCCGCCTTGGCGAGAATACCCAATTTGTGGCAAACGATTTCGTCGAGCATCTGGTCGTGCAGCATCGCCGGGATTTTGTAGATCGAGTCGGCATCACGCGCCTCGATCACGGCCTCGCGCTGGACGTTGCAGAACAAGGCCATCTTCCGCTTGTCGTCTTCGGGAATCGGCCGATCGGTACGGCACAGCAGGATGTCCGGCTGGATGCCGATCTCGCGCAACTCCTTGACCGAGTGCTGCGTCGGCTTGGTTTTCAGCTCGCCGGCAGTCGGGATGTAAGGAACCAAGGTCAGGTGCATGTAGCAGGCGTTGTTGCGCCCTTCCTGCAGGCCCATCTGGCGAATCGCTTCGAGGAAAGGCAGCGACTCGATGTCGCCGACGGTGCCACCGACTTCGATGATCGCCAGCTCGGCCCCTTCGGCGCCGCGCCGGATGTGCGCCTTGATCTCGTCGGTGATGTGCGGGATCACTTGCACCGTCTTGCCAAGATACTCGCCGCGCCGCTCCTTCTTGATCACCGACTCGTAGATCTGGCCGGTGGTGAAGTTGTTGCGCCGCTCCATGCGCGCGTTGGTGAAGCGTTCGTAGTGGCCGAGGTCGAGATCGGTCTCGGCACCGTCCTCGGTGACGAAGACCTCGCCGTGCTGGAACGGGCTCATCGTTCCGGGATCGACGTTGATGTAGGGATCGAGCTTGAGGTTGGTGACCTTGATCCCGCGAGACTCGAGAATCGCGCCCAGGGATGCGGCCGCGATACCTTTGCCGAGCGACGAAACCACGCCGCCGGTGACGAATACGTATTTGATCATGGAGAGGGCTGCAGCGGGAAAGCCGAATTGTAGCTGAAAAACACGCCCCCCTCAAAACTCGCCGAGGTGGTGCAGGACCCATGCGGCCACCGCTCGCCGGCAGCAGTCAGCGGATGAAGTCGCGGCTGACCTCGCGAAAAACGTCCGTCCCGGCCTTTCCCAACCACTCAAAGGCGACCATCTCAGGCGACACAATGTCGGCGCCGTGCGCGCGCATGCGCTCCAGCGCCAAAGCCTTGTCGGCACTTCGCCGCGAGCCAACGGCGTCAGCAACGACGAAAACGCGGCGGCCGGCGGCGATCAGATCGAGCACGGTCTGCTGCACGCATACATGCGCCTCGGTGCCGGCAACGACAAATTGCGCGCGATCTCCCCCGGCAGCCGGAAAAAGCGCTCCCTCGGCAACGGCCGAGAAGTGCATCTTCTCTACCAGGCAATCGTCCGGCAGCAGACTCCGCAGGGCCGGCATGGTCGGTCCCAGGCCTTTCGGATACTGTTCGCTGCAGATGATCGGGACGTGCAGACGTCGCGCCAGCCGGGTCAGCCACAGGCTGGCTTCAAGAACCGCTGCGGCGTCGTGGATTGCGGGATACAGGCGCTCCTGCAAATCAACCAGCAGCAACGTGGAACGGTCGGCATGCATCAACATTTCCTCTCTCCAGACGATCGACGGTCATGACAAGCGGGACGCCCCAGATGATGAAGGCCATCACCGCCCCTCTCTTCTCCGGGCCCTTCCCCCGCACGGTGAGAAGGGAGCTTGGTGAGTCGGGTACGCGACTTGCACATTAACTCTTGGGCGCCAGGAACTTGCGCGCCCCCCATACAACGAGCAGTACCCCCAGCGCGGCACCGCCCAGCATCCAAGGTATGAACGGGCCCAGACCGCCGGCGTCGGGATCGTACACGAAGCCCAGCAGGTCGGTGCCCGGCTTTAGCTGGCCCTGCGTGGTATAGACGTCGACGACATGCTGCCAGCGCCCAATGCTCATCGCGCCCGAGCCTACGCCCGCTGCTCGCGCCAGATCGCCAATCTGCTGCGCCTCGAAGAGCAGCTGCTCACGGCTCTTGTTCTGCGTGTTGTAGCGGGCGAGGATCAGATCGACCAGCTCCTCGGGATGTTCGAGTGCATAATCCAGCCCCTTGAGGGTTGCCGCACGAAACGCACGCACCGTGTCGGGCCGTGCCTGCAAGAAACCTTCGGAGGTGAACAGGAGCATGCCGTAGAAGTCAACTGCCGCACTGCGCGGCGAGAGCAGCAGGTAGTCCCCGCTATCGACGAACTCACGGACAAGCTCGTCGCCGATGAAGACACCGACCGCATCCACCTGCCCGGTCGACAGCGCCCGGCGCGCGTCAGCGATAGCCGGCAGGTGCTCGAAGGACCCCGGCGGCAGCGCGCTCGCCGCCAGGAATGCCAGGATCTCGTCCTCGGTCGCGCGGTTGCTACCGACACGGCTGCCCGCAAGATCGCCCGCGGAGACAATTCCGGCCTGTCGTCGGGCCAGCAGGCCAACCCGTGAATGCTGCAGCAAGGCGGCCACGGCGATGACCGGCCGGCCGTTGGCACGTTCGACGATCAGTCTCGAGTCGAGCGTCCCGAAGTCGGCTCGCCCTTGCGCAACCTCCTTGACGACGTCCACATCAGGCGACCATTCCCGAAGCGAGACATCGAGCCCCGCTTCGTGGTAATAAGCCTTCTCCTGCGCGGCAATGAAAGCCGCGAACTCGAACTGATACTTCCAGGCAAGCTGGACGGAAACCGCTTGCCGCGGCGCGCCTGCGCGGCCGGACGGCTGCGCTAGCGCCGGCGACAATCCTGCCAGGAGGGCAAAGGCAGCCAACACAACGGCCAAGCGGGCGGCGACCTGCAACAAGCAGCGCGCGTAATCAACGCCAGCGAAGAGGCAAGGAAAGGTAGTCATCGGCAGCGATGGTAATATGCGCGACGCTAGGCGCCAAGCACGGACTCGACATTTCAGACAATCGGGGAGCCAGATGCGAGAGATCTCGCGGAACGATCAACGAGGTGGACTCGCCGCCCGCTGCGGCGAGCACGGGGTCGACAGAGAGGCGCCATGGCCATCACACTGGAAGCTGGGAGCAAGTGAAGAACAGCAGTTTTATCCTGGCAGGAGAATTTCGCAGATGACAATAGCCGCAACTCGCGTCGCGCTGCTGGCCGCAGCCGTCTTGGCGGTCGCCCTGAGCGGATGCGGCGAGAAGTCGGCGGACAGTGCGCCGCCAGTAACGCCCGAGGTGGTAGAGAAAACGCCGGCCGAAACCCCGCCGCTGGTCAAGGCGGCCATTGCGGGCGACCTGACAGACATCAGGGCGCTGCTCGACGCGGGTGCGGAAATCGACGTCACCGACGCTCTGGGCAGAACGCCGCTGCACATGGCCGCCTTCTACGGCCACCCGCGAACGACGGCGCTGCTCATTTCCCGCGGAGCAAACCTCGAGGCGAGGGACGGCATCGGCATGACACCGCTGCACGCGGCGGTGATTTCAGGGGGCAGGCGTGAGGTGGAAGTGCTGATCGAACGCAACGCCGACGTCACAGCGAAAACCAACGCCGGCCAGACACCGCTCCACCTCTCGGCGGCAACGGGCCAGCCAAAGCTCTCGCAATACCTGATCGCACAAGGCGCCGATCCGAAAAGCACCGACCGGGACCAGAAAACGCCGCTCTTCTACGCCGCGCGCAACGGCCACCCAATCACCACCGGCGTTCTCAAGAAATACGTCAGCAGAAAGGACTGAGAGGGCAAGCCCAGCGCGTGCCCCCGGCCAATCAGGTCTTCTTCAAAGCCTCATCGCGCAGTTCGCGGCGCAGGATCTTGCCGACATTGGTCTTCGGCAGGTCGCTGCGGAACTCGATCTGGCCCGGCACCTTGTACGCCGTCAGATGCTGGCGACAATGGGCGATCAGCACCTCGACGGTTAGTGCGGGATCCTTCTTGACGACGAAGATCTTGACTGCCTCACCCGACTTGTCATGCGGTACGCCGACCGCCGCAACTTCCAGCACGCCAGGATGCTGAGCAACAACATCCTCGACCTCGTTGGGATAGACATTGAATCCGGAGACGAGAATCATGTCTTTCTTGCGGTCGACGATGCGCACGAAGCCCTTTTCGTCCATCACCGCGATGTCGCCAGTCAGCAGAAATCCATCGGGCATGATGACCTTGGCGGTTTCCTCGGGCCGGTTGTAGTAGCCCTTCATTACCTGTGGGCCACGCACGCAAAGCTCACCACGCTCGCCAAGCGGGACCTCGGCGCCGGCATCGTCACGAATCACCACTTCTGTGGACGACACGGGCACGCCAATCGAGCCGTTATACTCCGGGGTGTCGAGCGGATTGATGGTCGCCGCTGGCGAGGTTTCGGTCAGGCCATAAGCCTCGATCAATGGCTTGCCGGTCACCAGTTTCCACCGCTCGGCAACCGCTTTCTGTACCGCCATACCGCCGCCCAGCGTCACCCTCAGCTTGCTGAAGTCGAGAGCACAAAAGGCGTCACTATTGAGCATCGCGTTGAACAGGGTATTGACGCCGGTGATCACGGTGAATGGATACTTGGCCAACTCGGCGACAAAGGCCGGAATATCGCGCGGATTGGTGATCAGCAGGTTGCTGGCGCCGACCTTGAAAAAAGTGAAGCAGTTCGCAGTCAAGGCGAAGATGTGGTAAAGCGGCAAGGCGGTAACGACCAGATGCTGGTCCTTGCCAAGCGCTGGTCTGATCCAGGCATGCGCCTGTGCGAGATTGGCCAGGATGTTGCGATGAGTCAGCATCGCTCCTTTCGAAACACCCGTCGTGCCGCCGGTGTATTGGAGAAAAGCGAGATCCTCCTGGACGACGGCCACTGCTTGCAGCTCGGCGTCGGCCCCCTTGGCCAGCGCGGCCCGGAAATGAACCGCCCGCGGCAAACTCCAGGCGGGAACCATTTTCTTGACGTACTTGACGACGAAATTGACGATCGCGCCTTTCGGGAAGCCAAGCATATCGCCAAGCCTAGCCACCATGATGTGCTTGACCGGCGTCCGGGCCAGCACCTGCTCGAGAGTTACGGCAAAGTTCTCGAGAATAACGATGGCTTCCGCGCCCGAATCCTTGAGTTGATGCTCGAGCTCGCGCGGCGTGTACAGCGGGTTCACGTTCACCACCACATAGCCCGCCCGCAAGGCTCCAAAAATACAAATGGGATACTGCAGAACATTCGGCATCATCAGCGCCACACGGGCCCCCTGCGGCAGCCTGAGGACAGATTGCAGATAGGCGGCGAAATCGCGCGACAACTTGTCGAGTTCCCCGTACTTGAGTTCGACGCCCATATTGATATAGGCAACCCGATCCCGATACTGCGCGACGCTTTTCTCGAAAAGCTCACCCAGCGACTGAAATTCATTCAGTTCGATTTCGGCGGGCACGCCCTGCTGATAGCTCTTGAGCCAGATCTTTTCCACCTGCTCTTCTCCTCAGTCACGCTGTTATAGGTGAACCGCTAGCGCCGCCTGACGCGCCGCCTCCCGGCCGCTCATCAGCACAAACACTGCCGCACATCCGGGCACCATGGGTCTAATTCTAAGGGATTTTTGCTGCCTGGACTGCACTTCAAGCGGCGCCGGCATCACAACCGGGAATCGCGACGCGACGCAGCCGCCCGACGACACGCGGCCCTGCGCAAAGGAAGCACGCGTGATACACACCGCCGAGCGCCTGCGGAGGTCATCATCGCAGCGTAGCTGTAGAAGGCGAACACGCCACCAAAGGGGTCTCCAGCAGGCCGATTGCGAAGGCGCCGTCCGACGATCGCCTCAGCGTTCGAGGAGCCTCAGCTTGTCTGGCCGGTTGTTCCACTCGTCGGCATCGGCCGGAGGGTCCTTGCGCTCGGCAATGACCGGCCAGTTTTTGGCCAACTCGGCATTGAGCGCAATGAAAGCGCGCTGCGTGTCCGGCACATCGTCCTCGGCGAAGATGGCCTCTGCCGGGCACTCCGGGACGCACAGCGTGCAATCGATGCACTCATCCGGGTCAATGACCAAGCAATTCGGACCTTCATGAAAGCAGTCGACTGGGCAGACGTCGACACAGTCCGTGAATTTGCACTTGATGCAGTTCTCAGTAACGACGTAGGTCATTGTCTCTGATCTGAAAATTGAAATGCGCGATACTATAGCCTATTTGCAGACCGCGAGACAGCGCAAGCGCCTTCCCTTCGCTTCCCTTCTCGGGGTTTTTTCGCTAGCATGGCAGGGCTAGCCGGCGCTCGACCCGTGGCTCCCTCCAAGCACGCGGGCCGCTTGCGTTAGGCCATCCCATTCTAGTCCCCAGTCCCCAGTCCCCACTCCCCCGCAAGAGGCTTCTCAATGAGCGAACACATCCACCATGTTACCGACGCCAGCTTCGGCGCCGATGTCCTACAGTCGGAGCAACCCGTTCTGATCGACTACTGGGCCGAATGGTGCGGTCCCTGCAAGATGATTGCCCCCCTCCTTGACGACATCGCCAACGATTACGCTGGCCGCCTGAAGGTTGTCAAGTTGAACATCGATGACAACCAGCAGACGCCTGCCAGCTATGGAATTCGCGGCATTCCGACGCTGATGATTTTCAAGAACGGCCAACCGGCAGCGACCAAAGTCGGCGCCCTGTCGAAGCTGCAACTGACCACGTTCATTGACAACAATCTCTGAAGCCGCTACCCTGGGTCCGCAGGTTCGATGGGTGGAAGGTCTGGCCCATGGCAAACCAAGAGCCCGCGCTGAGTCAGTTCAGCGCTGAACCTTCAGCGGATCCTCCAAACTTCCTCTCCCGGTCGTAGCTCCCTCCCGCCTTCGCCGCACTGCGTTCAGTACGCGTTTCGTTCGCGACAACGCGCGGCGCTTCTGGTTTTTCCCTTCCTGGTGTCCCCCTTCTTCGTCTTCAGCACATGCATCTATCCGAACTCAAAGCACTTCATGTCAGCCAGCTCCTTGAAATGGCGGTCACCAACAATGTCGAAGGCGCGAACCGCCTGCGCAAGCACGAACTGATCTTCGCCTTGCTCAAGAATCAGGCGCGAAAAGGCGAGACCATTTTCGGCGACGGCACGCTGGAAACACTGTCAGACGGTTTCGGTTTTCTGCGCTCGCCGGACACTTCGTACCTGGCCAGTACCGACGACATCTACGTCAGCCCCAGCCAAATCAGGCGCTTCAACCTGCACACCGGCGACACCATTGAGGGGGAGATTCGCACGCCCAAAGACGGCGAACGCTATTTCGCGCTGGTCAAGGTCGACAAGATCAATGGTGAAGTGCCCGAAGCGTCGAAAAACAAGATTCTCTTCGAGAACCTGACGCCGCTGCACCCCGCCGAACACCTGAAGCTCGAACGCGAAATCCGTGGCGAAGAGAATATCACCAGTCGCATCATCGACATCATTGCGCCCATCGGCAAAGGCCAGCGAGGCCTGCTGGTCGCCAGTCCGAAGAGCGGCAAGACGGTCATGATGCAGCATATCGCACACGCCATTACCACCAACCACCCCGACGTCACGGTTATTGTCCTGCTGATTGACGAACGCCCCGAGGAAGTCACCGAGATGACTCGTTCGGTGCGTGGCGAAGTGGTCGCCTCGACCTTCGACGAACCCGCCACGCGTCACGTACAGGTCGCCGAGATGGTGATCGAAAAGGCCAAACGCCTGATCGAGCACAAGCGCGACGTAGTCATTCTGCTCGACTCGATCACCCGTCTGGCGCGCGCCTACAACACTGTGCAGCCGGCATCCGGAAAGGTCTTGACCGGTGGCGTCGATGCCAACGCCCTGCAGAAGCCGAAACGCTTCTTCGGTGCGGCACGCAATATCGAGGAAGGGGGGTCGCTGACAATCATCGCCACCGCGCTGATCGACACCGGCAGCCGCATGGACGACGTGATCTACGAGGAGTTCAAGGGAACCGGTAACATGGAAATCCACCTCGATCGCCGCATGGCCGAAAAGCGTGTCTATCCGGCTATCAACGTCAACCGTTCGGGCACTCGCCGTGAAGAGCTGCTGCTCAAGCCGGATGTGTTGCAGAAGATGTGGATCCTGCGCAAGCTGCTCTACAACATGGACGACCTCGACGCCATGGAGTTTCTGCTCGACAAGATCAAGGCGACCAAGAACAATGCCGAGTTCTTCGACTCGATGCGCCGCTGATCGACACCTCGATCATCAGCGGATTGCAGATGATCAAGAAATCATCGATAATCGCGTTCTTTCAAAAAATCCTCTCGTGCCGATCGCCGCTCCCGGCGATAGACGGACCGATCTAACACACAGGACAAGCACCCGATGAAAGCCAACATCCATCCTGCATACAACGAACTGGCGGTGACCTGCTCCTGCGGCAACGCCTTCACCACCCAGTCAACGATGAAGAAACCCTTGCATGTAGAGGTTTGTTCAGCCTGTCATCCTTTCTACACCGGCAAGCAGAAGATCATCGATACCGCTGGTCGGGTCGAGAAATTCAACCAGAAATACGGCGCAATGCGCAAGTCCGCTTAAGGCGCGACAAAGGGTCGACTAGAGTCGGCAGAAAGGGCAGCCGCAAGGCTGCCTTTTTCATGTGTGTCAGCAGAAAGCAAGGATGAGCACTAGTTCCGCGATCTCAGCTCAGCCGGAGCACAAACGATTAAAGGGGATCACGCTGCCGCCGAGTGGCTGGACTCTGGCGATCCTGCTCGTCCTTTATATCTTTACCGGACTGATCGGCCACGACCCGTGGAAAAATGACGACGCGGTAACCATCGGCGTGGTCCATGATCTGGTCCGCCACGGCCACTGGCTAAGCCTGAGTCTGGCGGGCGCGCCCTACCCCGACGCGCCGCTGCACTATTGGGTGGCGGGCGCAACGGGCCACCTGTTTGCCTGGCTGCTGCCGCTACATGAAGCGGCGAGACTGGCCAGCGGCGTGTTTACGCTCCTCGCCCTGGCCTTCATCTATCTCGCCGCGCGCCAACTGCACGACCGCGAGCAGGCGCCGGCAGCCCCGCTGCTGCTGGCAGGAAGTATCGGCTTTCTGTTCCACGCGCACGAGGCGCAGCCGATGCTGGCAACGTTGACGGCGCATTCCGCCGCCTACTGGGGCCTTGCCCAGCTGAACAGCCGGGCGCTGCGTGGTGCTTGTTGCTTCGGTACCGCTCTCGGCCTCGGCTTCCTCGCCAGCGGTCTGGCGCCGATGCTGCCGCTCTTGCCCGTGGCCGTATTCGCTGCCTGGCGCGCCGAAAATCGCCAGCGTGCGCTACTGATGCTGCTTGGCGCACTGCTCCTCGCCTGTACCCTGGCCGGCGCCTGGCTTGCCGCCCTGCTGCTCGGCTCGCCAGACCTGCTGGCCGCGTTCTGGCAAGACCAATTGACCCTGCTCAGGGGCAACGGCCAGCAACTGCTCAATCTGCAGCGCCTTTCCGGTTTGCTGCCGTGGTACGCATGGCCAGCTCTGCCGCTCGCCGGATGGACGCTGTGGGTAAAACGCCGGCAGTTGCGCGGACTTCCATTGGCCTTGCCAATCCTCGCTTTCTTGATGACCCTGCTGGCAATCGTCACCTGTCTTGGCACGCGCAGCGCGACGGCCTTGTTGCTGCTGCCGCCGCTGGTCCTACTCGCTGTCCCGGGCGTCGCATCGCTGCGCCGAGGCGCAGCAAACGCCTTCGACTGGTTCACCATGATCACCTTCAGCTTCTTCGCCATCCTGGCCTGGCTTGGCTGGTCGGCACTGGTGTTTGGCTGGCCGGAGAAACTGGCGCGGCAGGCCAGTCGGCTGGAGCCGGGCTTCGTCGGTCACTTCAACCTGCTCGGCGTCAGCTTCGCCGTGCTCGCAACTCTGATCTGGTGCTGGCTGATCGTCACCAGTCCGCGCTCGCCGATGCGCGGCATCATGCACTGGATGGCCGGTCTGACCCTCTTCTGGCTCCTGATTGCGACGCTCTGGATGCCCTGGATCGATTACGGGAAAACCTACCGTCCGGTATCGGCGTCCCTGGCCAAGGCGCTGCCCGAGAAGCGTAGCTGCATCGCCGGATTGAACCTCGCCGACTCGCTGGTCGCCTCGATCGACTATTTTGACGGCATCCGTACAGTGGCGCTGAGCAGCCCTGCCGGAAAGAAATGCGAGCTCCTGCTGACGACACACGGGGCGCCCAACCCGCGCGGCTGGAAGAAAGTGTGGGAAGGCGGGCGCCCCGGCGATCGTCGCGACAACGAAAAGCTGCAGCTCTACCGACGCGAAGGGAAGACACCAGCCAACCGCCAGCCAAGCGCCGAGCTGCAGTAGACGGCCGGCGGCGGGGTTCTCAAAGCCTGATGAAGTGCTCGCGGTAGTATTTCAGCTCCTCGACCGACTCGCGGATATCCGCCAGCGCGGTGTGATCGGCCTTCTTGACAAAAGCTTTCGCCACGTCCGGTTTCCAGCGCCTACACAGCTCCTTGAGCGTGCTGACGTCGAGATTCCGGTAGTGGAACCAGGCCTCAAGCTGCGGCATATATCTGACCATGAAGCGACGGTCCTGACCGACGGAATTGCCACACATCGGGCTGACCGACTGGCCAACGTATTCCTGCATGAAGGCCAGAGCGGCCGCTTCAACGGCCCCCTCGTCGAGCGCAGACGCCTTGACGCGATCGATGAGGCCCGAACGCGCGTGCGTCTTCTTGTTCCACTCGTCCATGGCTTCCAGGCAAGCAGGCTCCTGATGTACCACCCACACCGGTGATTCGGCGACCGTCGTCAACTCGCTGTCGGTGACGATCATCGCTAGTTCGATGATGCGATCGCGCTCAGGCTCCAGGCCGCTCATTTCCATGTCCAGCCAAACGAGGTGATTTGCATCCCGTACCATATAATCCGCCTGAACCGATAAAAAGACTATTGTGTCACACTCGTATGCTCAATCCTTTCTCTCTCGCCTTCCTTGTCGCCCTGGTGGCGATGTTCGTTCTGCGTCTGTGGCTGGCGCAACGCCAGATCTCGCATGTCATTGCGCACCGTGCAACGGTGCCCGAGAGCTTCGCCGACCGTATTCAACTCGCCGCGCACCAGAAAGCCGCTGACTACACGGTAAGACGTACTCGCTTCGGCCGCATCGAGCTCGCCGTCGAAGTCGCTCTGCTGCTCGCTTTGACGCTGGGAGGCGGCCTGCAGGCGCTGCATGACCTCTGGTCCCCACGACTCGACGGCCTGCCCTACGGAATCGCCCTGATCTTCAGTGTGCTGGCGATCTCGGCGATTGTCGATCTGCCACTGGCGTTCTATCGGCAGTTCGTCATCGAGGAAGAATTCGCTTTCAACCGCATGACGCCGAAGTTATTTCTAGCCGACTTCCTGAAACAGGCGGCCCTTGGCGTCGCCATCGGCACGCCGGTGCTGCTCGCCGTGCTCTGGCTGATGGAAGAAATGGGCAGCCGATGGTGGCTTTATGTGTGGCTCTTCTGGTGCGTCTTCAATCTGCTGATCCTGTTCCTTTACCCGACCTGGATCGCGCCGCTGTTCAACAAATTCGTCGCCCTTGATGACGCCCCGCTGAAGGCGCGCGTCGAAGCCTTGCTGAGCCGCTGCGGCTTCAGCAGTTCGGGTCTCTTCGTGATGGACGGTTCGAAGCGCTCCAACCACGGCAACGCCTACTTCACCGGCTTCGGCAAGAGCAAACGCATCGTCTTCTTCGACACCCTTCTCGGCCGCCTGCAACCCCTCGAGGTGGAGGCCGTGCTGGCGCACGAACTTGGACACTTCAAGCACCGGCACGTAATCAAGCGCATCGCCATGCTCTTTGCGCTGTCACTCGGTTTTCTCGCCGTGCTCGGGCAACTGATCGACGCCAGCTGGTTCTACAACGGCCTCGGTGTCGAAGCGCAGAATACGGCCATGGGATTGCTGCTGTTCTTCCTCGCTGGGCCGGTGTTCACCTTTCTGCTGACCCCGCTGCTGAGTCTGCTCTCACGCCGCGACGAGTTCGAGGCCGACCGCTATGCAGCCGAGAAGGCTTCCGCCAAGGATCTCGTTGCCGCGCTGGTGAAGCTGTACGAAGACAATGCCGCGACCTTGACCCCGGACCCGCTGCACTCGCTGTTCTACGATTCTCACCCGCCGGCGGCGCTGCGAATCGCGCGCTTGCAGCAGGTGTGAACAAGCCCCCGAGGATATCTCCGCCATGACCACCCTGAACGAACTAGCCCGCGAACATTGTCGCCCTCTGCGCGGCAGCGAACATCTGCTCGATTCCGCGCAGGCCGACAGTCTGCTGACCTGCCTGCCGGACTGGCATGTTTCCGAAGCTGGGCTGCTGCAGAAGAACTTTCGCTTTGCCAGCTACGCCGCCACGCTGCTCTTCGTTAACACCGTCGCTGGCCTCGCCGAACGCGAAAACCATCACCCCGACCTCGTAGTCGGCTACGGCCGGGTCACGGTCAGCTACAGCACGCATGACGTGGGTGGGCTGTCGCGCAACGACTTCACCTGTGCAGCCAAGATCGAGGCCCTGCTACGAATCTGAAGCTCGCCGGCACCGTTATCGCCGCCTACGGCCGGCAATACCGGGTGGCAATGGCCGACGGCACGACGCTGCTCTGCTTCCCTCGCGGCAAGAAGAGCGAGGTCGCCTGCGGCGACGAGGTCCTTGTCGAGCAGACGAGTCCCGGCCAGGGCGTGATCAGCGCCATCGAAGCACGCCGCACCCTGCTCTATCGCTCGGACCCCTTCAAGCAAAAATTGATCGCCGCCAACGTCACGCAAGTGATTATCGTCGTCGCCACCGAACCCGCTTTTTCCGACGAGTTGATCACCCGCTGCATCGTCGCCGCCGAGAGTCAGGACATCAAGCCTTTGATCGTGCTCAACAAGTGCGACCTGGGCGAGCGGGTGGCAGCGGCCAGTGCCGCATTGCTGCAGTACGAGAAACTCGGCTACCGCGTGCTCAAGCTCAGCGCCACCCACGACGGTGCACGCCTCGTGCCGTATCTCGCGAATCATGTCAGCCTCTTGATCGGCCAGTCCGGGATGGGCAAATCAACCCTGATCAATGCCGTGCTCCCCGACGCCAGAGCAGCCACGCGTGAAATCTCGGCAGCACTCAACACCGGCAAGCACACCACCACGCATTCCCGGCTCTATCGTCTTGGCACGGGCACAGCGCTGATCGACTCGCCGGGGCTGACCGAGTTCGGCCTGCACCACCTCTCGCCGGAAGACGTCACGCAGGCGTTTCTCGAACTTCGTCCCTTGCTCGGCCAGTGTCGTTTTCGAAACTGCCGCCATGATCGTGAACCGGACTGCAGCGTGCATGCTGCGCTCCGGAACGGCGAAATCAACCCGCGCCGCTATGCGGCCTTCCGCTCACTCTGCGCCGAAATCGGCTAACCCCTCAGGATCCTTCTTTCGATGAGCGATATCAGTATTCGCCGCCAACATGGCAAAACCCGCGCCGAGGCACGCGCCTCGGCCGAACACATGGCCTCCGAACTGAAAGAGGAGTTCGACCTGGACTACGCATGGGAAGGCGACGTCATGCGCTTCAAGAGGCCGGGGATTGTCGGAGAGCTGGTGCTCGACCAGCAGGAGGTCGCTCTCGACATCAGCCTCGGCTTGATGTTCTTCGCCCTCAAGCCAACGATAGAACGCGAAGCACACCGCTTCTTCGACGAGAATTTCCCCGCTTGAGCAGCTTCCGCACCGGCCAGGCAGCCAGTCAACCCGCGCGTTTCAGCCCGCTTTCAAGGCCTCGACCAGGGCAATGTACTGGCTCATCGCGTCGGCCGACGCCGTGCCCTTGATGTTGGCCCAGGCATCGAACTTGGCACGGCCGACGATGTCCGTGAAACCGGGGCGCCGACCTTCGACGTCGCCCTCTGTCGCTTGCTTGTACAGGGCATAGAGCTTCAGCAGGGAAGCATTGTCCGGGCGTTCGCTGAGGGTCTTTGAAGTGGCAACGGCGGCCTCGAACTGGGTCTGCAAATCGCTCATGCTGATCTCTCCGGTCGATGAACTGATTGTATGGCTTGCTATTATATGGCTTCGCCATTTTCGCCGGGAGCCACTGCGATGACGGTGCGCGAAAAGGTTTCCCACGTCGACACGGCGTGGCTGCGCATGGACCGACCGGAAAACCTGATGCAGATCGTCGGGGTGATGATCCTGATCGGTCGCGTCGACGCCGAGCGCTGCAAGCGCATCCTCGCCAAGCGCCTCCTGCGCTACCGTCGCTTCCGGCAGATCGCAAGGCTGGACGCTGACGGCGCCTGCTGGGTGGACGATACCGATTTCGATATCGATCGACACCTGCGCCGTTCGCTGCTTCCCGCGCCCGGAGGCAAACACGAGCTGCAGAAGTTTGTCGCCGAGCTGGCCAGCGAAGCACTCAACCCGGCTCGCCCGCGCTGGGAATTCAAGCTCGTCGAACTTGCCGACGGTAATTCCGCGATGATCGTCCGCATCCATCACGCGATTGCCGACGGCATCGCCCTGATCGGAGTTATGGATGCACTGACGGACGCAGAAATCGACGCCGCCGAAGATGACCGCTGGCCAGCTAAGCCCGGCAGCGCTGCCGCTGGACGGCAGAATGCACGCCGCGAAAGCGACGCTGACGATACAGGCGAGCCCTTCGGGCATGCCATCATCGAGCCACTCGCCGAAGTCGCGCAAAGCATACTCGAGGTCGGCGGCCATCTCTGGGGACAGTACCGCGCTCTGCGCGACGAGCCCGGGGCAGTCGCCGACTACGCCCGCGTTGCTGCCTCCGTGGCCAAGGAGATCGGCAAACTCGCGCTACTCCCGAGCGACAGCCAGACACGCTTCAAAGGCAAGCCGGGAACGGTGAAGCGCGTCGCCTGGTCGGAACCAACCTCGCTGGCCGAGATCAAGGCCTGCGGCAAGCACCTCGGCTGCTCGGTCAACGACACCCTGCTCTCCTGCGTGGCCGGCGCGCTGCGCAGCTACCTGGTCGCCAAGGGCGACGCCGTGAACGACGCCGAAATTCGCGTCATGGTGCCGGTCAATCTACGAGCACCGAGCGATGGCGAGAAGCATCCCGACGCCCGCGACGATCTTGGCAACCGCTTCGGTCTGATCGCGCTGGAGTTGCCGATTGGCATCGAAAACCCACTCGCCAGGTTGTATGCGACGCGAGCCAGGATGGCCGCGTTGAAGGGCTCCTATCAGGCGCTGCTGACCTTCGCCCTGCTAGGCGCGACGGGCATGGCGCCTGGTTTCGTCGAAGAGAAGGTACTCGAAGTGCTGGCCAGCAAGACCACGGCAGTGATGACCAACGTTCCCGGCGTGCAACAGGCGCGCTATTTCGCAGGGCAAAAGATCGACCAGCAGTTGGTCTGGGTCCCGCAAGCCGGCGACATCGGTATGGGGGTCAGCATCCTTTCCTACAATGGTCGCGTGCAATTTGGCCTGATCACCGACAAACGCCTGGTCGACGATCCACAGAGCATCGTCGATCGCTTTGCCGAGGAATTCGAAAAGCTACTCTGGCTGGTCCTGCTGGAGCCCGGCGATCTACTTGCCAACCCGGATGCCGTTGCCAAAGATCTGGCGCGCACCGTGCTTGGCCAAAGTGCCTCACCCAGCCCCCGCAGAACGACCACGGCGAGATTTCAATCGGCCAGTTCGGCACGCGCAGCTTCGACGTCAAGCCGCTCCATCGCATCCATGGCCACGAAGTCCGCGGCTTCCTGATAGAGGCGTTCGGCGTCCTTCATTTTCGCCTTGCCAAACATCATCACCAAAGCATTCGCACACTCGATACGGGTGATCGCGGAATCGGGGTTTAGCTTTAGCGCCGCTTCGAGAAGCTCGTTGCCAATACTCTTCTTGGCCCCATAGGTGAGCCCGCCGACCATCGCCCCGACCTTGTCGAGCACCTCCGCATGGTAGGCGCCGAGAGCGACCTGCGCGTCGGCGTGCCGCGGCTCGAGTTCGATCGCCCGCGTCAGACTGTGCTTGATCTTGCCACCCAGGCCCTGCGCCAGCGCCTTGACCACCGAAATGCTCTGGCTGTAACGGCCCAGCGCATAGGCGTGCAGGTACCAGGCATTGGCGTCCGTCGGCGCTTCTTCCTGCTGCTCTTCGCAGCGCCGGGCAACATCGAGCAGTAGGCTGCACTTGCGTTCGTCATCGGTCTCGAGGTAGTTCGCGTAAATGGCGGCGGCCTTGTTGGCCGCGTTGTAGCCGGCAAGACCACAAGCCAGGCCCGCCTCGACCGCCTTGCCAAAGTCACCTGCGTGATAACTGCGCCACGCGTCCTGGACTTTCGGATCCTCGGGAAACGGCTCGCAATCGCCGCGGTGCAGACGTGCCCAGTTCTTCTGCAGCGCAGCGCCAGGATAGCCATAGGCTTTCTCGGGGTAGGGAAACTTCTTCCATGCCATGATCTTCCTCCATATTCGTGCCAGCTCGCCAGGCGCCGCTGCTTACGGTTTGAGATACTCGCGTGACAACTTTTCGAGCAAGCCTTTCGCTTCATCGAGCAGGAATGGCGAAAACATTGCCATCACCTGATACACGCCGCGTCCGATGCGACCACTCTCGACCTTGCCGCGCGGATCGCAAGCGTACTCGAAAGACAGCCAGTAACTGGCAAGCACCGCCACATTGGTCGCCAGGGCACGCACTTCCTGGGTCGTCGCGCGCATCACACCGGTCGACACCAGACCCTCGCAGAGGATCGTCGCGGTGTGCACCTTGTGCGCCATGATCTGCTTGAAATGGATTTCGAGAAGGCGATTACGCGTCAGCAAATCGTTCAGGTCGCGATAGAAGAAGCGATACTTCCAGATCTGTTCGAACAGCAGGTGCAGGAACAACCAGATGTCTTCCACATCAGCCAGGCGCCGCGTCGGCGCGGCCAGCGTTTCCTCGATCTCGCGCTCGAAAACGACGAAAATCTCCTCGATGATCTCGTCTTTGTTATGGAAGTGGTAATAGAGGTTGCCGGGACTGATGTTCATCTCGTCGGCAACAACCGTCGTCGTCACGTTCGGCTCACCAAAGTCGTTGAACAGCCGCAGGCTGGTCTCGACGATTCTCTCGCGGGTCCGCCGCTTCGGCTTTTTTTCCATCAGCACCCCATGGCGATCCTGATTGTCGACAACGATCAGCATAGCACCCCCGGAAAGCGCAGGAAACGTGCAGGAAACGCCGCCCACCTGCATGCCAGAGCAGCGATCGCAACGCTGAGCGAAACGATCAGCCTTTGTGCGCCTGTAGCCAGAGCTCCAGATCGCGCAAGGACGAATCCAGCGCGCTGGCGCTGCTGGCCAGATCCGGGCGGCGCCTGCGTGATAGCAAGGAGCGGGTGTGATCCTTGAGCACGCCGAGGTTCAAACGAATGCCATGCCGCTCGAACAGCGGTTGCAGCTCATGGCGGCGCTGATAGAGGTCCTTGCGGGTGCGCTGGTAAGCATGCTCGCAGAGGCGACTACGGCCACGATAACTGAAAACATTGGTGAAGAACATGTCGGCATCGTCGCGCGTCGGTTCGAAGAGCAGCACATCGGAGTCCTTGAACTCAAGCCGGTAGCGATCCATGCCGGTGCGCATTCGCGAGTGGATGATGGCACGAAAAGTCTGCGCCAGAACGACCGGCAAGCCGCCCTCAACCAGGTGTGCAGGCGCCGGCGTCGGCTGTTCGTGTGCCGACCGCTGGGCCGCCAGGCGAGAATCAAAGGGCACCAGGGGATTGATGCAGATCACCAGTCCGGCCCCCTCGTGCAGGGCGACCGAGGCGTGCAGGGTCTTGATCAGGGCGCCATCGACGAAATAGCGCTCGCCGATCCTGACTGGCGGAAACAGACCCGGCAAGGCGGCGCTGGCCTGCACGGCGACGGAAATCGGCACCTCGTCGTGCCCCGCCGAGCCGAAGGCCACGGACTCGCCGGTGTCGAGGTCGGTGGCGATCAGAAACAACTGGTGCTTGAGCTGGCGAAAATCGTTGCTTCGCCCGCCGCTCGAAAACAGCTTCGCGAGCAGTTGATCAATGCCGGCGTTGTTGAAGACGCCGGTCGGAATGGCATGGCTGAGGCCCTGAAACGCCTCGAGCAGCCGCAAATGCCAGGGATCGGAAAGGTACTGTCGCAGCGATGACCAGAACAGCGCCGGCACCGACAGGGCACGCCGAAGGTATTCACCGAAAGCTGGCCGCAACAGCAATCCCGGGTCGAAAACCTCGTTGGTATCGTTCTCGACCAGCATCCGCGCCAGGGCCGCAGGTTCAAGTCCGTTGGCGACGGAAGCGGCAAGCAAGGCCCCTGAGCTGACACCGACGTAGATGTCAAACTCGGTGAAATCGACGCCTTCCAGCGCCTCGGCCAGGGCGGCCATCGCGCCAACTTCGTAGATTCCGCCCACCGGACCGCCGCCGGCGAGCGCCAGCGCGATCTTTGCAGGCCTGCGTGTCGCAGTCATGGGCTACCCCTTAATGTGAAAGTCGCGCAAGCGACTCACGAAGCCCCCTTCTCCCCTCTGCGGGAGAAGGGTTCGGGAAGGGGGCGGTCATGACGTTCATGATCCGGGGTGGCTCGACTGTCATGACCGCGAGATTGAACAAGGCGCGGTCCGTCGTCGCGCCAAAAGGCGCGCCGATGATCCGCGCGTCACGCGGATAGGGTGCACCAGGCGAGACCCGCCCTCCCGTACTGAACCGACTGCGCTCAAAAAAATTCGGCACGCAGCAGCTTACGGAGCCAGAAGTCGTTCAAGAACCGGGCACCGCAAGCTGGCGGCCGGATTACTCGGCGCTGCTCGTGGGAAGCGTATTCAGCACATCGGCGGGGGTGACCGGCGCCGCCGGCTTCGCCGCCGCTGCTTTCCGTACCGCGGGTTTGCGGGCCGCCGGCTTGGCGGCAGCGGTAACCGCTTGTGCAGCGCTCGCCGCCGCCTGCGTGGCCGACTTGACCGCTGTCCGGGGACTGGCCGGCTTGGCGGCAGGCTGCCCTTCGGTCAGCGCCTGTACCGCGGCGCTCAACTCAACAACGCGTCGGGACAAGCGATCGATGTCCTGCTTGCTCGGCACGCCGAGGCTTCCCAGCGCCCGCGCCACACGATCCTCGAACACCTGCTCGAGGCGGTCCCAGGTCCCAGTCGCCTTGCCGGCGACGTCGGCGATTTTTTCATCGGTCACCTTGCGGGTCTTGGCCTGAATGCTCTCGCCTTCCTTGACCAGCGCGTCGAACACCTTGCCGCCCTCTTCCTGTG
>ERZ761603.652-NODE-652-length-28315-cov-40.515817_pt1 | contig 28315 bp, 22 predicted proteins | sample MGYA00511879_ERZ761603 | MGnify/ENA primary metagenome ERZ761603 (study PRJEB28899, sample SAMN02850040) | bioreactor sludge metagenome | biome: EBPR Sludge; feature: EBPR Bioreactor; material: flocular biomat | place: Australia: Thorneside Wastwater Treatment... | reverse complement strand
CGGGCGTGATGGGGATGGGCGTGGCGTCGTGGGCACGGCAGCCGGACCTGTTGACCCCACCGGACCACACGAAGCCGAAGGTCTTCGGGTGGAACGAGGTGCCGGGGGCATTCACCCCGCACGAGCGGCTGGGGCGGATGATGCATATCGACGTGGTGGGCCTGGTCCTCGTTCAGCGCCGGTGGGTGGCGAAGTGCAGTTCGAGGTAGCGGGCGAGGTAATCGACGATCGAGCTGGCGTCTGGGATCTCGGGGTTGCTGGTCATGCCCATCGGCTCGAAGCGCATGCCCTTGAACCGCTTGACGGCTTCCTCGACCGACAGCCCGTGCTGGATCGCCAGGGAGAAGGCGCGGCAGAAGGCCTGGCACATCCCGCTCATGGTTGAGCCTTCCTTGGACATTTTCAGGAAGATCTCGCCCGGGCGGCCGTCGGGGTAGAGCCCGATGGTGAGGTAGCCCTCGTGGCTGCCCACGCTGAACTTGTGGGTGACGGATTCGCGAGTGACGGGCAGGGCGTGGCGAGCGCTGAGCATGGGGTCGTGAACCTCCGCGGGCGGGTGCGACAAGCCCGGGACATCGAGCCCGTGGGAGGCGTGGGTGAGGTCGTGTGAGGTCGAGGGGGAGGGATGGTTGGGATGGGCTTCGCTCACGCCCGAATGTAGACCGCCCGCCCGGGCTCGTCCGGGCGGAGTGGTATCGGACGGTTCGAAGACGGCTCCACAGAAAATCCCGGGGTGGGTCGTGGGGGGGCGCTGGCGAGGGCGGCGGGGCCTACTCGACCTCCTCGAGGCGCCTCGGCGACACGCTGCTCACGAACCGGATCGTCGGGCTCTGCAGGGTCGTGTACACGGTCGCCTGGTCGGTGTCGTCGGGGCGGACGGTCATGTCGACCGTCGCCCGGCGGAGGCGCGGGCCCACGTCGTACTCCAGCAGAAAGGTCAGCTCGCGGAGGTTGCGGATCAGCGGGCGCTCCTGCCGACCGGTCAGGCTTTCGCCGTCGTAGTCCTCCTGCACGAACCACAGCTCGTACAGGGGCGCGCCGCCGACCTGCCGGCCCGAATCCCGGCGTTCGAGGCGGATGATTCGGGTCAGGTCGGGCTCGGTGGGGGGGACATACCCGTGGAACTCGATGTAGGTCGAGGTGACGGGGTTCTGCGCGTTGTCGAGCGGGTCGATCGGGTAAGGGGCGAACTCAGATCCCGTGCGGATCATCGTCAGCACGCGGTGCATGGTGATGCGCGAGACCACGTGCGTCGAAGCGCCGTCGGTGGTGTGCTTGTAGCTCTTGAACGAGGCATCCAAGGCGGCGAGCGCCGCCGTCAGGAGCGTCGACGTGATCGTGAGCGCCACGAGCATCTCGATCAGGCTGAAGCCGCGTGATCGGCGAGGGGAGATGGTGGATGCGGTGTTCATGGGCGACCCTCGCGGTAGGTGGTGCTCCGGCGGGAGAACTGGAGGGGCAGCGGGACGCCGTCGGGCAGGGACATGGTGGGATCAAATCGCAGGTCGATGCGCCCGTAGCCATGGAAGGGGACTGCGACCGCGCCGGCCTGCGGGGGGCTGGCGCTGGGGGGCAGGTCGGCGAGCCCGTCGCCGTTGGTGTCCCATCCGACGATCTTGGTCCCGTTGTACGTGGGGAGGGTGCTGGGGTCGAGGCTCTCGTTGTCGCCGTCGGCGGGCCCGAAGTAGCCGAGGGTGGTGTTGAAGCCGGCGGGGTTGCCGACGGGGTTGCCCAGAGCGTCGATCATCGGGGCCTGGCCGGGCGTTGGGGTGAAGGTGAGCAGGAGCGCGCCGTTGATGGAGGTGTTGCCGCGGGCATCGAGCACGCCGGCGACGATGGCGCCCTGGAGGCGGACGTTCTGGGTGGGTGGGCTGTTGAAGGAGCCGATGTCCACCGAGTAGTTGGGGAGCATCATCGAGCTCTTGCGGATCTCGGTGAGTTCCTCGGCCGACGGATTGAGCGAGGTGTCGTCCGGGCGTTCGGGGTGGACGGTGGAGAAGCGCGTGCCGCCGGTGAACTGGATCTTGTTGCGGGCCTGGGTGTAGATGCCGGGGTTGTCGGAGACGATCGACCCGACAAAGAGGCAGTCGTGGAAGCGGAGGTTGTTGGAGTGGAGCTTGGTGTCCGTCACTCGCTTGCCGTCGATGATGAGCGGGTTGGGCAGGAGGTTGAACCCCTGCGTGACGGCGGCCTGGGCGGCGGTGAGGTCGGCCTTGTCCAGGGGGCTCAGCGCCATCAGGATCAACTGCTCAGGCGGGCGGGCCGTGCTCGGCAGCGAGGCGGGGTACGAGGTCTCGCCCGCATCGTCGCCGTAGACGTACCGGCGGGGCGACCATTCGGGCTTCCCGTCGGCGGCGAGCTGCATCTTGCCGTACTCGCTCCAGAGGACGTGGCTGTTGCCCGAGGTGGTCTGCACGTACGTCACGCCGACAAAGGTGCAGTTCCTGAACAACGCGTTGGACCCGACGGGGATCACGACGTTCTTGAAGACCATGTTCTCGTAGACAGGGCGGTAGTACCAGTCGGAGAAGTTCGGGCTGTTGAAGGGCATTTTCTCGAAGTACGCGGTGAGCCAGTTGTCCGGCCGGCCGTCGTTGTTAGCGTCCGGGTCGAGGCGGAAGAACCGGGGCTGCGTCGAGCCTTCTGGCTTGGATTCGACGTACGTCGCGAGCTGCGCCGTCGAGACGCCGAGCTGGCTGGCAACCTGCTGCGCGAAGGACTGCCCGCTGGCCAGGGCGGCGAGCGTGGATCGGGCGGTGTCGAAGCCCGAGGCGGGCAGCGGTGGGAGCTGGCTGTCGCTGGCGCCGTAGAGCGTGGCGGAGCGCACGCCGCCCGGTCGGATCGCGCCGGCGAGCTTGTCGCGCCAGCCGCCGCCCTGGGCCGCCGCCCAGGCCTGCTGGGTGGTGCGGAAGATCAGCCGTCCGGCGATCTTGGCGTACTGGTCCTTGTAGTCGATCACGCCGTCGCGGTAGCCGAGCACCTGGTCGCGATTGACCCCGGTGGTGACGTCGGCGTCGAGGAACGACTCGCCGGTGTCCCAGCGGCCGTTGTTGTTGGTGTCGACATACCCGTACACGCCGTTCTTGTTGCGGTCCGGGCGTGAGGAATCGATTAGCAGCGCGAGGTCCTCGTCGAGCACGAACTCCTCGGTCAGCGAGGAGCTCGGGGTGCCCGAGGTCAGCGCGCCCGACAGAGCGACCTTGCCGTCGCGATTGACGTCGAAATGCCGGATGAAGATGTCAAAGTCGTCGACGTAGCCGTCGCGAGTGACGTCGTCGAAGGCGTTGTCGGGCTGCCCGTCGCCGTCGTAGTCCGTCACGCCGCTGGGAATGCCCGAGCGTTCGGTGGGATGTCCGACGCGAAGGCGGTTGTCGCCGTCCACGTCGTGCTGCCTGATGGCCGCGAAGAAGGCGTTGAGTTTCTGATCGAGGACGGGGTGCAGTCCGAGGAAGTCCGACCGCAGGATCGCCGGGTCGCCGTTGGTGTTCGAGACGCTGTTGAACCGGGCGCCCAGATCCCCCGAGACCATGACGTTCTTGCCGATCATGATCTTGGTGGGGGAGATGATCGCCTGGTTGACGCGCTTGATCATGCGGAAGTCCTGCATGATCGTCCGCTGCAGGGGTTCGCCGTTACGCGTGTATCCGTAGTCGTAGCCGGTCACGATCACGCGGACGTCGGTGCCGTTGGCAAGCGGGGCGTACGTGATCTGGAAGCAGGCGGGCGACGCCGACCCGCTTTCGAGCGAGACGGCGGGCGTGTAGAGCCATCCGTTCGCCGCGTAGTCATCCAGCGAGACACCCGCCATCGCGTTGCCGATCACCGGGGTCGAGATACCAACGGCCGTCACCACGTTCTGGTCGGCGGCGTGCTGGTTCGCCAGCGCCTGGGCGATGTTGAAGGGCTGCGACCCCTCCGAGAACCCCGAGGGCGGCGGCAGCACCGTCACCGTCCCGAACGCCGAGATGTTCCCGTTCCACGCCGCCGCGCCGCTCGTCGCATCGATCGTGCTCCGCGAGACGACGAACCGCCCCGCCGCCTCGGAAAGCCTCGCGGTGGCGACCTCCATCCCCGTCTCGGCGGCCGAGAGTGCCCGCATCACGTGCACGTGGGTCGACGCGGTCCGGATGTTGCCCTTGCTCGCGATCGCCATGGCGGCGGCGAGCGATCCGAACAGGATCAGGAACATCATCGACACCACCGCCACGACGCCGCGACGGGAGACGGGCTTGCCCGCGACCGCCTTCAACGCGCCCGCCTTGCCCGACTTCGACTTGGTCCAGTTCAGACTCACGTTCGCTCCTCCCGCCCACGCCACCGATCACACCGCCGGCCGACTCGTGCCGCCCCATCTCGTCAGGGCGGAACGATCCAGACCGTCCGCGAGATCTCGGTCGGCTCGGCGTCCAGCGGGCCCTGATACCGCACGATCACCGTCACCCGAAGCGGAAACTGATCAACGGATCGACCCGCGAAGTTGCCCGACGGCGCCTCGAAGTACGCGTTCCCCCGCACCGTTCCGAAGTTCAGCGGGTCCACCTTCTCGACGTGAACCGTCTGCGTCCAGCCGTCCAGCGACTCAGGCGTGCCGTCCTGCCGCTGGATCTCCACGCCGTCGATCGTGATCGCCGGCACGACCTCTCCGAACGCGTTGATCGGCCCCTGGAACGTCCCACCAGCGCCAAACACCACGCCGTCAAGATCGTCGATATCGTCGATATCCACCGCGCCGGCTTCGCCGTCCTCCATGCCCCAGCCGAACAGCGTCGTGCCGTTCTCGCCGCCCAAGTAAAGCCCCGTGACCGGGTCGTGCCTCGGCAGCCCTCGCACGTACTCGCGGATCTCGTTGGCCAGGTACGAGCCCGTGGCGGCCTGGCTCGACCAGTTGTTGTTCTGCATGAACGACTTCTGGGCTTCGACAAACGCCAGCACGCCCACCCCGATGATCACCAGCGCCATGCTCGTCTCGAGCAGCGTGAATCCCCGGGCACGAGCACGCCCCGCGGCGTTGGCCAGCGGGGCAGGGGTAGGCGTCCGGCTGTGGATGGTCGGCTTGATCACGGTTCACCTCCGCGAGGGTCCCAGAACGTCGTCCGAGATCCCCGCCTCTCAGGTAAACCATCGGTTACTTCACGATCTGGCTCATCTTGAAGATCGGGAGGATGATCGCCATCGCGATAAAGCCGACGACTGTGCCCATCATGAGGATCATGATGGGCTCGATCATTCCGGTAACCGCCTTGATCGCGTCCTTGAGCTGGCGGGCGTAATAACTCGAAATCTCGTCCAGCACCTCGCCCAGCTTGCCCGATTCCTCGCCCGCCGAGATCATCTGTGTGACGGCCTTGGGCAAGAGCGAGTCCTTCGCCAGCGCCGCCGTGATCTTCTTGCCGCTCTTGACGTTTGTATAGACCCGCTTCCACATCCCCTTGAACAACTGGTTCCCGGAGATGTCCCCCGTGATCGCCAGCGTGTCCAGCAGCGGCACGCCCGCATTGACCAGCTGCCCCATCGTCTGCAGACTCCGTGAGATGTACAGCGCCCGGAACATCGCCCGCACGATCGGAATCCGCAGCTTCAGCGTGTCCACCCAGAACGCGCCCACCTCCGTCCGAGTGAAGGCGTACCCGCCGCCCACAATCGCCACCAACCCGCCAACCAAGTAAGGCCAGTACGCCACCATCCCCTTCGACACGTTCATCAGGAACGTCGTCGCCCAGGGGAGCACGTCCTCCTTGCCCTCGAACACCTGATAGAACTTGGGCAGCACGAACGTGAGCAGGAAGACCGTCACCGCGATCGCCAGCGTGCCGATCACGCTCGGGTAGATCGCGGCGCCGATCACCATCTTGCGGGTCTCGATCTGCTGGCCGATGTAAGCCGCGATTCGGTCGAGCATCTTGCTGAACGAGCCCGACATTTCCGACGCACGGACCATGTTCACATACAGCGGCCCGAACAGCTTGGGATGGCGCAGCAGCGCCTCCGAGAACTGCTTGCCGCCCTCGACGTCCGTGCGCAACTGCGTGATGACCTTCTTGAACTTCACGTGCGTCGTCTGCTCTGCGATGCCCTCGAGCGCCGTGCGCAGGTTGATGCCCGCGCGGATCATGACCGCGAGCTGGGTCGTAAAGTCCAGCACGTGCTTCTGTGTCGGGTTCCCCCCGTTGAGGTCCTTGAGCTTCTGCAAGAGCCCGGCTCCGGACGCCGCCGCTCCGACGGTGGACACGCTCATCACGTGCATGCCCTGATTGCGGAGCACCGCCGCCGCGCTCGTCGCCGAATCGGCGCCGAGCACCCCGACCTGCACCTGCCCTTGGGCGTTGCGAACCTGGTATCGATAGTTGGGCATCGTGTCGTCCGTCCGAAGGGTCTGTCACCGCAAGATCGGTCCGCCGCCTTACGCCGCGAGCTGACGCTCCAGCTTGTCCGGATACGCCGCCTGCGCGATCGCGTCCTCGCGGCTGATCAGGCCGTTGAAATACAACTCCGCGATCGAACTGTCCAGACTGCTCATCCCGATCGCCCGGCTCGTCTCGATCACGTTGGGGATCTCGAACGTTCGCGCCTCGCGGATGAGGTTCCGGACCGCCGGCGTGCACAGCAGCGTTTCCACCGCCGGCACCATCCCCGGGCGGTCGATCCGCCGGAACAGCGTCTGGCTCACCACCGCCTGCAGCGTGTTGCTCAGCATCGAACGGATCTGGTTCTGCTGCCCGCCGGGATACATGTCGATGATGCGTTCCACCGTCTGCGACGCGTTCACCGTGTGGAGGGTGCTCAGCACCAGGTGCCCCGTCTCGGCCGCGCTGATCGCCAGCGCCGTCGTCTCAAGGTCTCGCATTTCGCCCACCAGGATGATGTCGGGATCCTGACGAAGCGCGTGCTTGAGGCCGCTCGCGAAGCTCGGCATGTCCTGCCCCAGCTCACGCTGCTCGATCACGCACTTGTCGCTCGTAAACACATACTCGACCGGATCCTCGAGCGTGATGATGTGCTTGCTGTACCGCTGGTTCATCGCCTGGATCATCGCCGCCAGCGTCGTGCTCTTGCCCGAGCCCGTGTCACCCGTGACCAGCACCAGCCCGCGGGGCAGGTACGTCAGACGCGCGATCACCTCCGGCAGACTCAGGTTCGCCAAGGGCGGCACCTTCGTCTTGATCATGCGCATCGCCAGACCAACCGAACACTTCTGCATGTGCGCATTGACGCGGTAGCGGGCGATCCCCTCCGCCGCGTACGAGAAGTCCGAGTCCTTCTGCTTCTCGAACGTCGCGAGTGACTCCGGCGAGCACATCTGCTCGAGGAACTTCCGCGCGTTCTCCTTCGAGATGATCCCAAAGTCCGGCAGCGGCGTCATCACCTGGTGAATCCGGCAGACCACGGGCTGACCCGCGATCAGGTGAACGTCCGACGCGTCCAACTCGTACGCCTTGCGAAGAATCGAATGCAGGTCCACGCGGCAACTCCCTGTGCCCCTCGGCACGCTCTCTCCTCGATCAATCGGACCTTCTCGCCATCCGGTTCAGCCCAGCCCCCCCTTCCCACCCAAACGCCTCGCCCCACAACCCCCCCAGTCACACCTTTCGCCGCCCCTGCTGATCCCGGCACCCAAGAAAGGGGGTCGTGGCCCGCACGCCGCCAAACCCGATCGTGGGTGGGGGGGTCGCCTACAGTTGCCTATCGGTGGGTTGGCCGATTCCGTGGTTCTCGCACGATGCGAGACGGACAGCATGTGCACCGCAACCGCCCCTCCGGGGCAAGCCCTCCGCGCCACGCTCGGCACGGAGGGTCGGGATGCCGGTCCCCTCGTCACCAACCCGACGAACGGGCCCGACGACCCAACGAAGGTTCTCAATGATCGATGAATCGCTGATCGCTTCTCTTTCCATCAACGACGCCGACGTGGAGGCTCTCCTCCGCGGCAGCCCCGCCGCCGGCAAGGCGGACAAGGGCTACATGGACGGGTTCCTCGGCGAGCAGAACGCCGACCTCGCCCCCGGGCGCCTCGTGAAGGGAAAGGTCGTCGGGTTCGCCGGCGACGACGTCGTGGTGGACGCCGGGCTGAAGTCCGAAGGCCTCATCCCCCGCAACGAGTTCGAAGGCCAGGAACTCAAGGTCGGCGACATCGTCGACGTCCTGCTGGAGAACCTCGAGGGTGAAGGCGGCCGCGTCGAGCTCTCCAAGCGCAAGGCCGACCGTCAGCTCAACTGGCAGCGCATCATCGACACGACCAAGGAAGGCGACGTCATCGAGGGCATGGTCACCAAGAAGATCAAGGGCGGCCTGCTCGTCGACATCGGCGTGCCCGTCTTCCTCCCCGCCTCGCAGGTTGACGTTCGCCGCCCGGGCGACATCGGCGAGTTCATCGGCCGCAAGATCCGCGCGTCGATCATCAAGATCGACCTTGAGCGCCGCAACATCGTCGTCTCCCGCCGCAAGCTCATCGAAGAGGAACGCGACGCTGCCAAGAAGCGCCTCCTCGAAACCCTCAAGGAAGGCGAGTCCGTCACCGGCGAGGTCAAGAACATCGCCGACTTCGGCGCCTTCGTCGATCTCGGGGGCATCGACGGGCTCCTCCACATCACCGACATGTCCTGGGGCCGCATCAACCACCCCAGCGAGATCCTCAAGATCGGCCAGAAGGTCGACGTCAAGGTTCTCAACATCGACCGCGAGAAGGAGAAGATCGCGCTGGGGCTCAAGCAGCGCGAGGCCTCCCCGTGGGAGGAGATCGAGAAGAAGTACCCCGTCGGCTGCCGCGTCAAGGGCAGCGTGGTCAACCTCATGTCCTACGGCGCCTTCATCCGCCTCGAGGACGGCATCGAGGGCCTCGTCCACATCTCCGAGATGTCCTGGACGCGCCGCATCAACCATCCCTCCGAGCTCGTGCAGCCCAACCAGGAGGTCGAGGTCGTTGTCCTTGAGATCAACAAGGACAAGCAGGAGATCTCCCTGGGCATGAAGCAGATCGAGGTCAACCCCTGGGAGCTCGTCTCCGAGAAGTACCCCCCGGGCACCGTCATCGAGGGCAAGGTTCGCAACCTCGCCAACTACGGCGCCTTCGTCGAGATCGAGCCCGGCATCGACGGTCTCCTCCACGTCGGCGATATCTCCTGGACCAAGAAGGTCACGCACCCCAACGAGGTCCTCAAGAAGGGCGACAACCTCCGCTGCGTCGTTCTCGATGTCGACCGTGAACGCCAGCGCATCAGCCTGGGCACCAAGCAGCTCACCGAGGATCCGTGGCTCAACGCCATCCCCGAGCACTACAAGCCCGGCATGGTCGTCCGCGGCAAGGTCACGAAGATCACCAACTTCGGCGTCTTCGTCGAGCTCGAGGCCGACCTCGAAGGCCTCCTCCACATCTCCGAGCTCGCCGACCACAAGGTCGAGAACCCCCAGGATGTCGTCAAGGCCGACGACGAGGTCGATGTCAAGATCCTCCGCGTCGACCGCCAGGATCGCAAGATCGGCCTCTCGCTCAAGCGCGCCCAGTGGGGCGACACCAGCGGCATCGGCGATACCCCGGCCGCCGACACCGGCTCCGAGCGTCGCCGTTCCGCCCCCACCCGCGGCGGCATGGATGATCACGGCGCCATGGGCACCGACAAGATCCGCTTCGGCAACAACTAACCCTGCATCCCCAAAAATGATTCTCCGGACCCGAGCTCACAACCCGGGTCCGCTTTCTTTTTGTGGACACCCCGCCCGCCTGCCGCGAACCGGCCTGAGGTCCCAGCGTCTATCCTCGATTCACACCGACCCCGCGAGTCTCACCACCGGCGGGCATCCTCAACACCCCAACCATCCCGACCCTCGTTTCCCGATCACCCGCACCGTCATTCAGCAGAGCGCCACGAAGCTCAGAAGGCACAGAAGGGCGACCCGGCGGCGAGTTTCGGTCATCATCAGAAGGCTGGCCATGTCTCTCTCTCCTTCACGTCTTGAACTGTCACTCAACCACATTCAACCCGCATGCCAATCCGCGCCCAATCCCGCCGCCACGGCGCCGGACCGCGCAGCAGCCGATCTTACAGGACGGCTCGAGCCCCCTCGCCTTCGGGCCCGGTTCGTTCGCGCCGGCGCGTGGTGCGCACGCCACATCTGCTGTGGCCTGCTCGCAACAGTGTGCACGCCCGGCCTCGTCGGTGCAACCACATTTCAGCCTGCCCCGGTCCCTCAACCGGGCACCCCCACGCCGACCCCCACGCCGACCTCCGTCCCCGCCGCCGTGCCGCCGGTCGTTCCCGCACCCACGCCCGAGGTTCCCGCGGTCGGCCCATCCGATGCGATGGACGCCTTCAACACCGCCCGCCGGTGGGTCTCCAACTGGGACGTTCCCGCGGACCCGCCCACCACAGGACCCCGTTGCGCCGGCATCGCCGTCACACTCCGCCTTCTGGGCGAGATCGTGGGTCGCGGCGTCGATACCTCCGGCCAACCCGATTCGCTCTGGCGCGCCACACGCGCCGCACTCCGCGAGGCTCAGCAGCGTCTGCCCATCGATAACGACGCGCTCGCCGAACAGCGTCGACGGGAGATCGCCTCCGAAGTCGTGCTCAGCGTGGAGCTCGCCGCCGAACTTCTGCCCCTTCGCGCCTCCACCTACGACGAGATCGACGCCACCGTCTCGCCGGGGCTCGACGCCATCGCCGTCAGGCTCGCCGACCGCACCGAGATGATCTTCCCCGATTCGATGCTCTCCGGCCGAACCACGCCGGGCGACGCCGCCGCCTCTCTTGTCGGCCGCCTCCTCCGCGATCCCGCCAAGGGCCTCCGCATCGACCGCGACGCCCAGCCCGCTCGCGTCTCCGAACGCCACGGGCTTTCCTTCTTCCGTGTCCGCGTGCTCCACGTCCGTCAATCCAGCGGACAGGCCGCCGGCCTCTTCATGCATCGCGGCGGGCGCGTCGTCGAGACCAGCGAACTCACCGCCGTCGCTCTCCGCGAGTTCGCCGAAGGCCTCGCCTCGCACCTCCTCCTCCGCCGTTGGCCGGGCGCCGAACCCTTCGGCCTCCGCGGGCAGTACAACCCCATCGCCGACCGCTTCGAAGCGCCCATCGCCGGCCCGGCCGAGCAGGCCATGATCGTGCTCGCCCTGCAACGGGCTTCGCGCACACCCGCGATCTCGCGTGACCTCGCCCTCCGCTGCGAAGACGCCGCTTCCACCATTCAGATCTCCCTCGCCCAGGCCGAGAAGGGCGAAACGCCCCCGTGGGAGGACGCCGTCGGCTCGCTGCTGTTCCTCGCCACGATCCCCGATAGCGATCCCTCGCCGCAACTCGCCGACGCGATCGAGCGATGCCTCGCCACAGCGCGCAAGGACACGCCCTTGGCGATCGGAGCGCTCCTCCCGCTCTCCTCACGCCTGACCTCGCCCGACCAGGCACGGGCCACGCTCGACGCGGTCTACGCCTCCTCGCCCGAGGGTGCCCTCGCGCAGCACATGCCCTGGGCCGTCCTCGGCGAACGCCGCCTCGCACCCGATGCCCTCCCCACCCAGCAGCGCGACCTGCTCCGTGCTTTTCGCGACAAGGCCTACGCCTTCGCGCTCCCTTCCGACGCGGTGGGGGAGGACGGCCGCGACTTCGTCGGAGGCTTCGTCTTCCCCGGCGCCCGCAGCACCATGCCCACCGCGCAATCCGCCCGCGTCGTCGCCGGGCTCGCCGCGATCCTCCGCGACCGCTCGCTCACCCCGGACGCCGAACTGGCGACCCAGCTCGTGCGCATCCTCCCGACCGTCCGCTTCCTCCGCCAGCTCGCCGGCGATGACGCCCACGCCGGGCTCTTCCGCAACCCCGGCAACGCCCGTTTCGGCATCCGGTCCAGTCCCTTCGACCAGTCCATGCCCGGCGAGGCCTCCGCCCTCTCGCTCATGGCCCTCTGCGACCTGCTCGACGCGGTGGACAGACTCCGCGACGCCGCCGCCAAGCCCCCCGCGGGCGATTCTGTCAAACATTTGGAATAAAGAGACTTGCAGCGTCCCGTTTGGGGCGGCTTCCCCCGGCGAGAGCCGGTGGAAAGTCCTATCATTTACCCCATCGGGAGAGGCCCGCACCTTTCCCGAATCGACCCCGTTCCCACGCACGCAAAGGACGCTCCGCATGGCCGATGTCCAACAGCCCACCGGCGGTTCGCAGGACGCCCCGATCCCCGGCGGCCACGTCATCGATCAGGACATCCAGCGCGAACTGCAGGACAGCTACCTCACCTACGCGATGTCCACCATCATGGACCGGGCCCTGCCCGACGTTCGCGACGGGCTCAAGCCCAGCCAGCGACGCATCCTCGTCGCCATGAACGACCTCAACCTCCGCCCCGGCAAGAAGCACTACAAGTGCGCCAAGATCGCCGGCGACACCTCGGGCAACTACCACCCCCACGGCGAGCAGGTCGTCTATCCCACGCTCGTCTTCATGGCCCAGAAGTGGCGCATGCGAGTTCCCCTCATCGACCCGCAGGGCAACTTCGGCTCCATCCTCGGCGATCCGCCCGCCGCCGCCCGATACACCGAAGCACGCATGTCCCACGCTGCCGTCGACATGCTCGCCGACCTCACCCTCGGCACCGTCGACTTCCAGCCCAACTACGACGACCGCCTCGAAGAACCCACCGTGCTCCCGGGCAAGTTCCCCAACCTGCTCATCAACGGCGGCATCGGCATCGCCGTCGGCATGGCGACCAGCCTCGCGCCCCACAACCCCACCGAGATCTTCGACGCCATCATCCGCGTCATCGAGAACCCCGCCATCTCCCTCGCCGAACTCATGCAGGACGTCACCGACGCCCAGGGCAACGTCGTTCGTCGCGGCGTCAAAGGCCCCGATTTCCCGACCGCCGGCGTCGTGCTCGGCCGACGCGGCATCGTCGACGCCTACGCCACCGGACGAGGCAAGGTCACACTCCGCGGGTCCTGCCACGTCGAGAAGATCGAGGGCAGTTCCGACCGCGAGATGATCGTCATCGACGCCATCCCCTACATGGTCAACCAGACCACGCTCGTCGAGAAGATCGTCGAAGCCGTCAACGACGACCGCATCCAGGACATCTCCTACGTCAACGACGAGAGCAACCGCGAGAACCCCACCAAGGTCGTCATCCACCTCAAGAAGGGCGCCGACGCCCGCGTCGTTGAGAAGCAGCTCTACGAGTTCACGCCTCTTCAGGAGACCTTCAGCATCAACAACCTGGCGCTGGTCAACCGCCAGCCTCGGACGCTGAGCCTCCGCGAGATGATCGATCGTTACATCGATCATCGCCGCGACGTGATCCGCCGCCGAACGAGCCACCTGCTCCGCGAGGCCCGCAAGCGCGCCCACGTGCTCGAGGGCATGATCTACGCCGTCTGCGACATCGACGAGGTGATCCGTCTCATCCGCACGAGCCGCACGCGTGAGGAAGCCATCGCCCGCCTGATGGAACGTCAGTTCCGCATCCCGCCGACGCATCCGCACGCCGCCAAGCTCCCCGAGCGTCTGGTCGCGATGCTCCGCGCCGCCGACCCGGCGGGCGGCGTCGCTCTCTCCAGGCTCCAGGCCGAGACGATCGGCGGCATGCGCCTGATCCAGCTCGTCGGGCTCGAGATCGACCGCCTCCTCGCAGACTACGCCGAGATCGCCGCCCAGATCACCGACTTCGAGGCGATCCTCGCCAGCGAGCCCCGCGTGCTGGGCATGATCAAGGCCGACGCCATCGAGATGCGCGCCAAGTACGACTCTCCCCGCCTCACCGCGATCGACGACGCAGACGTCGACATCGACATCGCCGAACTCATCCCCGTGCAGGACATCGCCCTGACCATCAGCCGCGACGGGTACGCCAAGCGCGTCCCGCTCGACACCTACCGCGCCCAAGGCCGCGGCGGCAAGGGGATCAAGGCCGGCGAAACCAAGGACGAGGACTTCATCGAGCACGTCTTCGTCGCCAGCACCCACGACGACCTGCTCTGCTTCACCGACACCGGCCGTGTCTTCAAGATCAAGGTCTTTGAAGTGCCCGAGATGGGCCGAACCTCCAAGGGCCGCGCCCTGGTCAACCTCCTCGAACTCCGCCCGGGCGAGAAGTGCCGCGCATTCCTCCCCGTCAAGAACTTCGAGGAAGGATCCGAGTTCCTCACCTTCGTTTCCAGGCAGGGCATCATCAAGCGAACCGCCCTCAAGGAATACCGCAACGTCAACAAGGGCGGCATCATCGCCGTCGGCCTCAAGGAAGGCGACGCCCTCCTCGACGTCACCCTCACCCAGGGCGCCGACGACATCCTCCTCGCCACCGCCAACGGCATGGCCATCCGCTTCCCCGAGCAGGACGCCCGCCTCATGGGCCGTTCCGCCGCGGGCGTCAAGGGCATCGAGCTCGAGGACAACGACGAAGTGATCGGCGTCGTCGCCATCCCCATGAACCGCGCCGACGCCGACGACGACGGCACCACCCGCGACACCTCCCTCGGGCTCCTCACCATCACCGAGAACGGCTACGGCAAGCGCACCCCCGTCGACGAGTACCGCGTGCAATCCGAATCCGGCCGCCTCCGCTCCCAATCACGCGGCGGCAAGGGGCGCATCGACATCAAAACCTCCGACCGCAACGGCAAAGCCGTCGCCGCCCTCGGCGTCCTCGCCTCCGACGACGTCGTCGTGGTCAGCGTCGCCGGCCAGCTCGTCCGCGTCAACGCCGGTGAGATCCGCGAGACCGGCCGAGCCGCCCAGGGCGTCCGCGTCGTCTCCCTCCGCGAGGGCGACAAGGTCATCGCCGCCGCCATCGTCGCCGAACGCGACACGCCCGACGCCCCCCAGACCCCGCAGGCCTGATTCCTCCCGCCAACGCGAGCCGCCGAGACCATGTTCCTTCCTATCACCACCATCCGTGAACGCTTCCAGGCTTGCGGGCTTCGGCCGACCCGCCAGCGGGAGATCATCTACGCCGCCCTTGCTTCCGCGAAGTCCCATCCCTCCGCCGACGAGCTGCTCGATCTGGCCCGCCATATCGACGAGGAGCTGAGCCTCGCCACCGTCTACAACACCCTCGAAGCCCTCTGCGACGCGGGGCTCGCCCGGCGACTCTCCGCCGCGGGCGTCGGCCCCTGCCGATTCGACGCCGACGTCTCCGACCACGCCCACGCGGTGACACCCTCGGGCGAAGTCCGCGACCTGCCCCACGACCTGAGCCGCCAGCTCCTCGACGCTCTCCCGCAGGAGAAGCTCGACGAGGTCGCCCGGCGTCTCGGCGTCGCGATCGAGCGCGTCAACCTGCAGCTCGTCGTCCGCCCCGACCAACCGCCGGCCCAATCCTGAAGCCCGCGCGGTTCTCGGCCCATCCCGCCCATCCCGCACAACCGGCACACCCCCAACCGCCCCGCCGGTTCTCGGCTCTTTCCATGACCTCACGACCCGCACGGGCCGATCTCCCCGACAACGCACCAGCGTCAAGCCCGGAGGCCCGCCCGTGAACACCGTCAATCGTCGTCATTTCGAACGCTTCCGCACCCAGCCCATGTACACCCCCGTCTGTCTTCGAACTCTCGACAACGAGCACTTCACCTTCGAAGGACACGCCTACGACATCTCCGAAGGCGGCGTGCAGTTCGAACTCGATCGCGGCATCGACCCCGGCACCCCCGTCGCCGTCCAGATCACCCTCCCCTCCGGCGGCCTGGCCGACGACCCCGGCCCCGGACGCAGCATCTTTGTCTTCGGCAACGTCATCTGGCTCGACGATTCCGAGCCCGGGCCCGTCCGCATGGCCGTCGTCTTCACCTCCTTCGCTCGTCTCGGCGACCGCGAACGCCTCCTGAGGCAGCTCGGCACGGGCTATTTCGCCCGCGCCGCCTGACCACTTCCGGCGCCTACCCTCCGGCGTGTTCGTTGATCGCGCCATTATCCAAGTTCGTGCAGGCAAAGGCGGCGACGGCCGCGTCGCGTTCCGCCGCGAGAAGGCAGCCCCCAAAGGCGGCCCCAACGGCGGCAACGGCGGCAAGGGCGGCGACGTCGTCATCGTCGCCGAAGAGGGCATGAGCACCCTCTACGACCTCCGCTACGAATCCCTCTACAAAGCCTTCGACGGCGAAGTCGGCGGCCTCACCCAGTGCACCGGAAAGGACGGCGAGGACTTCATCCTCAAACTCCCCCCCGGAACCCTCATCTTCAACCACGCCACCGGCGACCTCATGCACGACCTCGCACCGGGCGAACGCGTCGTCATCGCCAAGGGCGGCAAGGGCGGCTGGGGCAACGAACACTTCAAATCCTCCACCAACCAGACCCCCCGCACCGCCACCGAAGGCGACCCGGGCGAAGCCTTCGAACTGAGGCTCGAACTCAAACTCATCGCCGAGGTCGGCTTCATCGGCATGCCCAACGCTGGCAAGAGCACTCTCCTCAAGGCCCTCACCCGCGCCAACCCCAAGATCGCCGACTACCCCTTCACCACGCTCTCCCCGCAGCTCGGCATCGCCGAGGTCGACGCCGAACGTCGCATCGTCATGGCCGACATTCCAGGCCTCATCGAAGGCGCCAGCCAGGGCGCAGGCCTCGGGCACGACTTCCTCCGCCACGTCGAGCGCACACGCATCCTCGTCCACCTGCTCGACTGCGCGCCACCCGACGGCTCCAACCCCGCCGACAACTACCGCACCATCCGCAAGGAGCTCGAGCAGTACTCCCTCCAGCTCGCCGAACGCCCCGAGCTCGTCGTCCTGAACAAGGCCGACCTCCTCGACGACGACAAGGCCCGCCGCCGAGCCCTGCTCGACCTCTGCAAAGAGCTCGACCTGCGCCCGGACAAGGACGCGATCATCATCAGCGGCGCCACCCGCCTCAACACCCGCGACCTGCTCGATCGCCTCTGGAAAATCCTCCACCCCGCCAAGGCCGACACGCCCGGCGGCTGGGGCTGATCGCCCCCTATCCTTCGCCCTTATGGGTTCTCCAAAGTCCTTCCAAACGCCCACCGGCACCCGCGACTGGTACCCCGCAGACGCCAACCGCAGACGCTTCCTCACCGAAGCCTGGCGGTCGGCCTCCCTCCGCCACGCCTTCGAAGAGATCGACGGCCCAACCTTCGAAACCCTTGACCTCTACACCGTCAAAAGCGGCGAAGGCATCGTCTCCGAACTCTTCAGCTTCCAACGCTTCGGCGGCGAGAAGACCTACGCCCTCCGCCCGGAGTTCACACCCACGCTTGCCCGCCTCTACGCCGCCAAGGCCAGCAGCCTCCCCAAGCCCACCCGCTGGTTCACGCTCGGCCCGATGTTCCGTGCCGAACGCCCGCAGCGGGGCCGACTCCGCGAGTTCCTCCAATGGAATTGCGATGTCCTGGGCGATCCCTCCCCGCAGGCCGACGCCGACATCATCGCCGTCTGCATCGGGCTCCTCGAACAACTCGGGCTCACCCCCGCCGACGTCCGCGTCAAACTCTCCAACCGCAACCTCGTGCGAGACATCGCCCTCTCCTGCGGCCTCCCAGACGACAAGGCCGACGCCTGGTTCGCCTATCTCGACGGCGAAGCCAAACGCTCCGCCGGCGAGAACGAAGCGTTTCTCGTTCATCGCGGCGTCTCCTTGCTCGTCCGCGATCGTTGGATGCAACTTCTCGAGTCCGTCCGCAACATGGGCTCCGATGCCGACCAGTTCAACGTCGAACGCTTCGGGATGAAGCTCGAAACCATCGAGCAGCACCGCGACCTGCTCGTCCGCCTGCGTTCCATGGGGCTCCTCCCCTGGTGCGACATGCTCGACATGACCATCGTCCGAGGTCTCGCCTACTACACCGGCATGGTCTTCGAGGTCCACGAAGCCTCCGGCGGCGAACGCGCCCTCGCCGGCGGCGGTCGATACGACAAGCTCATCGAGCTCTTCGGCGGCCCGCCCACGCCCGCCGTCGGTTTCGGCATGGGCGACGTCGTCCTCTCGCTCGTTCTTCAGGATCGCGGCCTCATGCCCTCCGACGCCGACCTCGCGGACCGTGCCGGCATGCGACCCGACGCCTTCGTCATCAGCAACGGCACCCCCGAGGCCGACGCAGTCCTCCCCGCCGTGGTCGCCGCGCTCCGAAAGGCCGCCCCGGGCCTCCCGGGGCTCCACGCCCGCCGGTCCGCCAAGGAAACGCGCAACATCGGCAAACTCCTCCAGGAAGCCACCAAGCTCAACGCCCGCTTCGCGATCATCCTCGAGTCGGGCTCCTCCTGCACCGTCAAGGACCTCACCTCAGGCCGACAGGAACTCATGGACATCGCCAACGTCGTGGTCCGTCTCCGCCAGTTCCTCAACCGCGCGCCCTGACTCCCCGGTGCTCCCGCCGGCCCGGTTCTCCGAACCGGGCCTGAGCTTTCACATGGCAAGGATCGCCGAACCGGTTTTCGGCCCGGATCACCTTCGCCGATCCCGCGCCACGTCCTCGTGCGCCCGCCAGAAATGCTCGAAGCTCTCCGCAAACCCGAACCCGCGCATGTGTTCGTGGGCCGCCGCGCTCATCCGCCGCCGTCGCTCGCCATCGCACACCATCTCCACGATCGCCCTCGTCCACGCGAAAGGGTCATTTCCCGGCAACACAAGCCCCGTCCGGCCTTCAAGCACCATCGCCTTGGGGCCGCCCTCGTCCGACACCAGCGCCGCCGTCCCCGACGCCTGCGCCTCCATCGCCACCTGCCCGAGTGTGTCCGTTGTGCTCGGAAATACGAACAGATCACCCGTGGCGTAGATCGCGCTCAACTCCACACCGAAACGAAACCCCACAAAGTCCGTCGGCGTCCCCTCCAATTCCCGCCTCATCTCGCCCAGAAAAGGCCCATCGCCCACCACGATCAGCCGCGCAGCAACTCCACGATTCGAGAGTTCCTCCGCCGCGGCCCGCCACGCACCGCACAGCATCGGCAGATTCTTCTCCACCGATACACGCCCGCATGACACCACACGCACGCACGCGTCCGTGCTCGCCCCGATCCTGCCCCACACCCCGGGATCGCGATGCCGAGGATGAAACGCCGACGTGTCCGTGCCCGGCCTCAACGCGATCAGCCGCGAGCGCTCGAGCCCCCGCGCCGACATCGACGCGATCACCTCTTCACTCCGCGCAAAGATCCGCGCGAACGGCCTGTAGAACCACCGCATCACACCCCCCGTCATCTCGCCCATCACCGCGTCGTCAAACAGCCGCTCCACGTACGCCGGAAAGTCCGTGTGGTACGTCCCCATCAGCGGCACCCCAAGCCGCATGGCGATCGATCGCCCCGCCAGCCCCACCGGCCCAGGCGTCGACACGTGCACCACGTCCGGCCGCCACTCCGAAACCACCCGCGCCAACGCGCCGCGACCAGGCAGCACCACCTCCAGATGCTCGTACTTCGGCATCTTCCACGCTCGAATCGGCGGCACATTCACGATGTTCGAGTCCCCCGGCACCGCCATCCGCGTGCTCGTTACCACCCGCAACGCGCGACCCGTCTCCCGCGCTCGCTCCGCCGTCGCGCGGATGAACCGGCTCACGCCGTTCACATCGCCCAGCGTGTCCGTCAACAGGCAAACCCGCATCCATTCATCCTAATACCACGCCGTCACGCCCGCCCGACCCACGTGATTTTCCGCACGCAAATGAAGCGCGTCACTCGCCGGAGGACTCTTACAGTGCGACACACACCGAGGCCGCCACTCGCCCGGTCAAACAAGGAGCTTTCATGCCACGCCTCAATCTCGTCAATCCCGCCTCCGCCACCGGCCGCGCCAAGGAGATCTTCGAAGGACCCCTCAAGGGCAAGCACTTCAACATCTTCAAGGGCATGGCCAATTCCCCCGCCGCCCTCGACGTCTACCTCGCCATCTCCGGTGCGCTCAACGCCGCCTCCCTCTCCGCCCAGGAACGCGAAGTCATCCAGCTCGCCATCGGCCAGGCCAACAACTGCGACTATTGCGTCGCCGCCCACACCGCCATCGGCACCATGGTCGGCCTCACCAAGGAGCAGACCATCCAAGCCCGCCGCGGCTCCATGGCCGACCCCAAGCTCGCCGCCCTCGCCAAGTTCGCCCTCGCCATTCACGAGAAACGCGGCTTTGTCAGCGACGCCGACCTCTCCGCCTTCAAGGCCGCCGGCTATTCCGACGCCCATGTCGCTGAGGCCGTCGCCACCTACGCACTCGCCCTCTACACCAACTACTTCAACCACGTGAACCACACCGAGAGCGATTTCCCGCCCGCCCCGGCCATCTGATCCGCCTGTCAACCCACCAACACACACGGGTCGGCCTTCCTCACGGAATGTCGGCCCTCTTTTCTTCCGCAGGTTCCACCAGCACAAGCCACTCCGAGTTCCCGTCACCCTTCGCCCCGCCCTTCACCGGCGAACGCACCATCCCCAGCACCCGCGCACCAACCTCCGGCAGCGAAGCCCGCACACGCTCCGCAATCTCCTCCGCCGCGCTCTCGTCCAGCACCCCGCCACGCGGCACCTCGATCCCCATCCCCTTCGCCTCATAATGCGGCTTCACCAGCGCGATCACGCGCCCGCCCGCACCAAGCCACCGCATCGCCGCCGGCACCACCCGCCTCGTCGGCGTCCAGCTCACATCAAGCGTCACCAGATCCACCTTCGCCGCCGGCTCCGCGTGCAACGCGTTCGTCCGCTCCATCACCACCACGCGCGGGTCCTTCCGCAGGGTCCACGCCAACTCCCCGTACGCCGTGTCCACCGCATACACCCGCGCCGCCCCGTGCTTGAGCAGGCAATCCGTAAAGCCCCCCGTCGAGCATCCCAGATCGGCGCACACAAACCCCGTGACGTCCACCCCGAACGCCGACAACGCCGCTTCCAGTTTCAATCCGCCGCGCGAGGCGTACTTCGACGCCCCCGCGCTCACCGCCCGCGCCCGTTCTCGATGCCGATCAGCGCGATCCCAAGCTCGTCCGCGCGACGGATCATTTCCTGCTTGTCCAGCATGATCACCTCGCCCGCCGCCAACGCCAGGCACCCCGCACCGTTCCGCGCCAGATTCTCGATCGTCCCCAGACCCACCGTCGGCACGTCGCTCCGCCGATCGTGACCGTCACGCGCCGCCTTGCACAGCACCCACCCCTTCGCCCGGCACAACTGCCCGGACCGCTCGATCATCCGGTCCGTCCCCTCAACCGCCTCCACCGCGATCACATCCCGCTCACGCGACGCCACCGCCTGACCCACGTCAAGGCTCAGCAACTGGTTCAGGATGGGCCACGTGAACTCCACGTCCTCCATCTGCTCCCGCGTCGGCCTCGTCCGCGTCATCACGCCGACCTCGGCCATCTGATCCGGGATCGGCACCGTCGAATCCAGCAACGCCACACCGCAACGGTCCAGCTCGTCCGCGATCGCCGACAGCACCGCATGGCTCCGCTTGTCGTGCCGAAGGTGCTTGTACCACGCCACCAGCGTCCGCCAGTCCGGGATGTACCGCAGCACCCGGAACGGATCGTGCATTAGCTTCGACTTGTCGACCTTCCCCACCATGATCGCGTGCCGAACGCCCATCCCAGACAAAATCCGCCCCCATGTTCCGACCTTCAGCAGCCCGACTTCTCGGAAGCTCGCGCACAACCCCGGCAACTCCGGCTCCCATTGCCGCGCCAGCCCCAGACAGTGCACCGGGTGCCCCGCCCGAGACAGACTCTTCGCGATCAGAATCGGCAACTGCCCGCCACCCGCGATCAGCCCGATCGCCGTCGGCGGAGGTGGGGGCTCCGGCATCACCGCTCGTGTTGGAGGGACCGCGACCGCGATGCTCATGCCTGTGTCCAGAGACCAACGACCCGCCACGTCCCCACCACCCGACGACAGCCTACACCATCGCGGCCATTCACTATCGTTCGGAATCCGATAGGTTCCGCGACTGGGGCACAACTCTAGAAGTTCTCCACCGCCGCTTCAAGCGACCCTCGATCACCCCCCGCCCACCCTGATATCGGACGAACTCCGCGCGCCCCTCCATTCTGCCGCGCACGACCCCGCCCCGCCGACCTCAATGGCATGCAGCCCGACCCACGCCCATCGCCCCCCGCCGACGCCGCCCAATCCACGACCAAGCCCGTCGCCCGGATCTACTTCGCCTGCGCCAACCGCTACATCACCGTGCTCGACGGTCGGCCCGACGGCTCCATCGCTCGCTGCCCCCAATGCGGCCGATCCAACCGCCTTCCGCCGCGCACCGAAACCTCCGGCGACCGCTTCTTCGAGATCGCCTGCTGAGCCACCCCCGGCCCGACGTACACTCGGGCATGGCAGGCATTTTCACCGGCGGCTACCCCATTTCCCGTTCCGCGCCAAAGTGCGCCGCCACCGGCCGAGACTTCGCCCCCGGCGAGCCCATCGTCGCCGCCCTCGTCGAAGCCCCGGGCTCCGACGAACTCCAACGCCAGGACTTCGCTGTCGACGCCTGGACTCAGGGCGCACGCCCCGCGGGCCGGCTCTTTGCCTCCTGGCGAGCCACCCACCAGCCCGCCGAGTCCAAACGCAAGCTCCTCCTGGGCGACGACGAACTCCTCGACCTCTTCGAGCAGCTCGCCGAGGCCGTCGAGCCCCGACAGATCGCCTTCCGCTACGTGCTCGCCCTTCTTCTCGTCCGTCGGCGCATCCTGATCTACGAAGGCGCAGCCGACCTTTCCTCGGGCCCTGTCATCCGCGTCCGCATCAAGCGTCCCGGCGGTGCCGCCGCCAACGTCGACGAGCCCATCCTCGATGTCGCCGACCCCAAGCTCGACGATCAGACCATCGCAGGCGTCATCGAACAACTCGGCGAGGTGGTCGGTGCCTGACCACCCCGCCCGCGTTCTCGCCGCCCTCCTCCTCGCGACGCTCTCGCTCTCCGGCTGCGTCACGCAGCACAAGCCGCCTGTCAATCCGACTCCAACCCCCGAGCCCCCTGCGCCGCTCCCCTCCCTCCGCGAAGCCGCCGACCTCTACAACCCGCGCGTCGCAGGGCTTGACCGTCTCTGGTCACGCATCACCCTCCGCATCCGCGGCGAAGACGCCCGCGGCAATCGCGTCGACGAAGAGACCGAAGGCCATCTCATCATTCAGCCTCCCAAACGCCTCTCCCTCAGCGTCACCAAGCTCGGCGAGGCCTACTTCCTGCTCGGCTCCAACGACGCCAACTACTGGTGGTTCGATCTCTCCTCCGCCGATCGCACCGCCTCCATCGGCGCCCACGAAGCCCTCACGCCCGGCAAAGCCTCAGACTTCGGCCTCCCCGTTCATCCGCTCGATCTCATCGACCTCCTCGCCATCACTCCCATCGACCCCGACATCCCCGGCGCAGCTCTTCGTCGCGACGAACTCGGCACGCTCCAGTTCATCTCCCCCACACGCTTCGGCCGCCGCCTCATCTCCCTCGACGAACGCACGTGGAGGCCAACCGCCGTCACCCTCCTCGACAGCGAAGACGCCCCCGTCGTCTCCTCCTCGCTCAGCGAGTTCGAGCCCGTCGCCTTCGCCCCCGGCGCCTTCATCGCCCGCAAAGCAACCCTCGAAATCGTCTCTCCCTCCGTCGGCTCCCTCGAAGTCCAGATCACCCTCTACGAGCCCGAAGTGCGGACCCTCAACCCCAAGGTCTTCGATCTTGAGGAGCAGGTCCAACGCCGCGGCATCGTCCGCCGCATCGACCTCGACGCCCCGCGCGACCGGAGTATCCCATGATCCCGGCGATCCGATACGCCCTCACCCTGCTCGCCGCGATCCTCCTGCCTCACCTCGCCCTCGCCGCAGACAACCTCCCCGCCGTCTCCGCCCGAGCGCTCCCCGCTGACCTCAACCCCCTCGGCACCTCCGCCGGCCTCGCCGACACCCACGGCTGGTTCATCGCCCCCATCGACACGCCCGCCCCTCCCCAACGCGTTCAACCGATCACCCAGGAGCCCGAACGCTGGGCCATCTGGCACCTCCCGCCACGCCGGCTCACCCGCCTCGCCGACGGCAAGGCCCATGGCTCGCCCGACGGCTCGCTCCGCCCTTCCGGCACCATCCGCACCATCCCCGAAGCCGTCGCCGCCGCCGGCGATGAACTCTGGATCATCGGCTCCCCTTCCCCCGGCCCGCCCGACACCGACGCCCCACGCCCCGTCCTTTCTCAGCGCGCCGTCCCCACAGGCGTCGCCGATCTCTGGCGCAGCGAGCCCGAAGGCCGCACCGAAATCCACGCCATGCTCCCCGCCGCCCGAAAGGTCCTCGGGCTCGCCGCCACCCCCGCAGGCCCGGTCGCCCTCCTTCTCGCGTCCGCCAAGCAAGGCGAACAACCGTCCCTCTCCCTCCGCAGACTCGCGAGCGAGCAGTGGGTCCCACTCGATCTGCCCCCGTCACTTCCTCCCCGCTCGACCGAAGTCTCGCTCCTCTCCACGTCCGACGGCTTCACGCTCCTTCATTGGCGAGCTCCCACCGAACTGGAGATCTACGCCGCAACCATCTCTCCCCGCGGCCAGCTCACCTGGGCGCCCTCCCCTTCCCGTTTCTCCGCAAGCCTGCCCGACAACGCCCCTCGACCCACGCTCTTCTTCGCCGCCTCCGATCTCTTCAGCGTCGGCATCGAGCAGGACAACGTCGTCCTCCGCCAGTGGGGGCGTGATCGCGGTCGACTCATCGCCTCCCTCCCCGCCGCGCAGGGTGCCCTCGCTGTCGTCCCCGCCGAAGGCCTCCGTCGCGTCACGCTCGCCTGGAAGGCACGCACCACCCAACGCGTCGCCTCGCCCATCCGCCTCGTCGAGCTCTCACTCGATTCCGGCGCCATCCTCTTCGAGGGAAACGCCACCCCCGTCGGCCCGATCTCCCTCGCCGACTTCCGCCTCCTCCTCGTCGGGCTCTTCCTCCTCTCCGGCGCCGTCCTCCTCTTCATCCTCGGCCCCACCGACGATCTCACCCTATCACTCCCCGACGGCTACGCACTCGCCAGCACGCGCCGACGCCTCGTCGCCGCCGCCATCGACTTCTTCGTCGCCCTCCTCGTCGCCACGCGTCTCCTGGGCTTCTCTCCCGCCGACCTTCTCTCCGTCGAAGCCGCACTCTCCGGCCCCGCCTTCTGGACCATCCTCGCCACCCTCGTCACCGGCGGCCTCCTCGGCACCCTCTCCGAACGCTTCTTCGGGGTCACGATCGGCAAACTCTTCACCTCCTGCCAGGTCGGCGAGCAGGTCCCCGGAGGGATGCGGGACCCCTCGTTCAAGTCGACCCTGATCCGAAATACACTCAAATGGGCTGTTCCTCCTATCGCCTTCTTCATGCTCACCAACCCAAACGGGCGGCATCCCGGGGACGTCATCGCCCGAACGGCGGTGCTTGTTCGGGTTTCTGGGGGCGATAACCAGTCCGAAGACGACCAGCCCTAGCACGGCGCAGGAACTGCCCGCAACCTGAAGCGGTCCGCAACTCTTGCCCGATATGCCCCAAGCACGCCGTGCGACCAGCGCGACGGCCCACCGTGGGCCACACGCTCCACTCGCCCGTGCTCTCGGGGACCCGACGTGGCCGACACGGCGGACACCAACGCGAACACGCCCCAGCCCGCAGCAGGCTGGCGCGATGTCTGGCAGCTTCCTGCCATCATTCTCGCGGGAGGGCTCTTCGTCGCCGGCGCCTACAAGGCCTTCACCAGCATCCCCGCCCCCGACTTCCGCTCCTTCCTCACCGCCGCCGAGCACCGCATCGACGCCCGCGAGTTCGAGCCCGCCATCAGCCTGCTCAACGCCGAGATCTTCCCCTACGTCGGCACCGAGAAGCTCAGCACCGAAGAACGCGGCGAGTTCCATCGCCTGATGGCCCGCGCCCTCGCGGGCGGCCAGGCCGAGCTGGGCATCTCCCGCGAAGACAACAACCGCAACATCATCGCCTCGTTCCTCGAGGCCGAAGCCCTCAAGGTCAAGCTGACCGGCGCCGACCTCGCCGCCCTCGCCGACGCCTACGTGGCGGTGGGGGAGTTCGACCGGGCCCGCCGACGCGCCGATGAACTGCCCGCCACCGAGCGTGCCCGCCGCGTCGCGATCTACCGCCGCCTTGCCGAGGCCGCCATGCGACCCGGCGCCCGCCGCGACGAGCTCGCTCTCGACCTCGTGACCGGCATGCTCACCGATCCCGACCTCGCGCAGGACGATCGCGCCTGGGCCCTCGCCCGCCAGGCCGAGATCCAGATCGACAAGGGCTTCGCCGAAGAAGCGATCAACCGCCTGCTCCGCGAGCTGCCCCGCCTCGACAAGGTCCCCGCCGCCGAACGCGGCACGCTCCACCTGCTCCTGGGGCGCGGCTATCTCGAGACCCTCGCCGTCGACGCCGCCGACCAGCAGCTCGCCCACGCCGCCACGCTCATCGAGCCCAACGACCCCCGCCGCGCACAGCTCGACGTCATGCAGGGCGAGATCCTCGCGCTGCGGGGTGATCACGCCGCCGCCCGCGAGAAGTTCGAGAGTGTGATCGAGAACGGCACGACCCTCCGCTGGCTCCTCTCCGCCGAGCTCGGACTCGGCCAGAGCGCCGCCGCCACCGGCGATGACGACGCCGCCCTCAAGGCCTTTGACTCCCTCGCCGACCGTCTTCTCAAGGGCGAGACCAGCCGCGAAGTCACGCCCGTTCGCCTCTGCGACGTGCTCACCCGCCGCGCCGACGAGCGATACGAGCGCGATCAGCCCGAACTCGCCCTGCGATTCGCCTCCCTCGCCGAGCGTGTCATCGGCGAGCCCAACGCCCCCGCGCCCACGGTGCTCCGACTCGCCCAGTGCCACCGCCGCCTCGCCGACGACATCATCGACCGCGTCAAGAGCACCAGCACCTCAGCGATGGTGCTCGCCGAGCTCGACCCCGCCACCCGCGCTCAGGCCCGAAGCCACCTCATGGCCGCCGGGTCCTACTTCCGCCGCCACAGCGACCTCGTCGTCCTTACCGATGTCGACGCCTACAGCCGCTCCCTCTGGGAGTCCGGCGACGCCTTCGACCGCGCGGGCGACCAGGAATCCGCCATGCGCATCTTCCAGCTCTACGCCTCCGAACGCGCCGACGACCCGCGACAGCCCGAGGCCCGCTTCCGCCTCGCCCAGGCTTTCCAGGCCCGCGGCGACCTCGAAAACGCCGCCGCCATCTACCGCGATCTCACCCGCTCGCGCGGCCCCGAAGGCGCGGGACCCTTCGCTGACCTCTCCGCCGTCCCACTCGCCCGCTGCATGCTCCTCGACGCCTCTCCCGACAACGACGCCGAGGCCGAGCAGATTCTCCGCCAGGTCACCGCCGGCTCAACGGGCGGCCCAAACACCGCCTCCTTCCGCGAGGCCGTCCTCGAACTCGCCAACCACTACTACCGCCGCAACGACTTCGACCAGGCGATCGAACGCTTCGACGAGGCCGTCCGCCGCTACCCCACCGACCCCCAGGCCGTCGGCGCCCGCTTCAAGCTCGCCGATTCGATGCGGCTCAGCGTGATCGAGATCGACAAGGCGTTGCAGACCGCGCTCCCGCCCGTCGAGCGCATCCGCCTCGAGCGCACCAAGGAAGACCGCCTCCGCCGCGCGATGGACCTCTTCGAGAACGTCCGCCGCGAGCTGGACGCCAAGGACGACCGCCGCCGCACCGGCGCCGAAGAGACCTTCCTCCGCAACTCCTACTTCTACCTCGGCGAGTGCGCCTTCCGCCTCCGCGACTACGAGGCCGCCATCCAGTACTACAACCAGTCCAAGGACCGTTACGCCCAGGATCCCGCCTCTCTCGTTGCGATGACGCAGGTGGTGAGCTGCCACCTCCGCCAGAACGATCTCAAGCGTGCCCGCGCCGCCAACGAACGCGCCAAACGCTTCTACGCAAGCCTCCCCGCCGCGGTCTGGGACGATCCCACGCTCCCCATGACGCGTCAGGACTGGGAGCGATGGCTCGAAGCCACCGCACGCCTCTGGAAGGACGACAACCCCGTCGAAACCGCCGCGGGCGAGGAGGCCCAGGCTCCCGAGTAAGCACCGCGGGCGGAGCCCGCGCGGAGGTCACGGATGACCGATCGAACCACCAACGACATCGACATTCTCGTCAGGCAGCAGGCCCAGCTCCTCCGCGATCTGGCCTCTCTCGCCGCACGCCAGCACGACGCTGTCGACCGCGCCGACGACGACGCCCTCGACGACGTGCTGGGTCGTCGTCAGCCCCTCGTCGATCGTCTCCGCCTGGTTTCCGCGGCCGTGTCCGAGCTCTCCACGCAGATCCAGGACGTCATCGCCACTCCCGGCCTGCGTGCCGACCGCCTCGCCGCAGACCTCGCCGACGCCTCCCGCCTCTGGGCCGAGCTCGCCGCCCACGACAGAGATCGGAAGAGCACACGTCTGACCTCCAGTCACCTTGTAA
>ERZ761603.648-NODE-648-length-28494-cov-11.492739_pt1 | contig 28494 bp, 25 predicted proteins | sample MGYA00511879_ERZ761603 | MGnify/ENA primary metagenome ERZ761603 (study PRJEB28899, sample SAMN02850040) | bioreactor sludge metagenome | biome: EBPR Sludge; feature: EBPR Bioreactor; material: flocular biomat | place: Australia: Thorneside Wastwater Treatment... | reverse complement strand
TCGACGACGACCACAGATTCTGACTGTTGGGTTCCACACGAAACGACGAAGGGCCCTGCTGTCGCGCTGGAACTTCAAGACGGTCAAGGGCGACATCCTCGCTGGGGTCTACGACAAGTACCTCGACGTGGCCAAGCGCCGTGCCCTCGGCGAGGTCTACACACGGCCGGAAATCTGCCGCTACATGCTTGCGCGCTGCAACGCCAAGCCGGCCGACACCGTCCTCGACCCCGCCTGCGGCTCCGGCACTTTCCTGGTCGAGCACCTTCACGAGCAACTGGAGCGGCTTCGATCGTCGAACGCGCTGAACGTCGAAGCCGTTCAAAGCGTGTTGCAGCGCATCTACGGGCTGGACATCAACCCGTTCTCCGTCGTGCTGTCCCAGATTCAAATGCTGTGGCAGTTGCTCGACGTGTTCGCCTACCTGACTCCGGACGAGCAGAAGAACACTGCCAAGGCGTTGATCCCGCACATCATGATCGAGGGCGGACACACGTCTCTGGACGCCTACGACCAGCCGATGGAGGCGCAGGGCGAGCGAGAACTCGACCTTGGGCAGGCGGACAGCGGTGGGGCCAAGTTCTCGGGCGCCTTCGGCACGCAGGTACGGCGCCGGCTCAAGGCAATCGCCACTGGGGAGTACGACGTGGTGGTGGCCAACCCGCCGTACGTCCGCGCGCACCGCCTGGCGCTCGATGAGCGGACCAAGAAGGCGTACGGCCGGATCATGTTCGGGCAGGTCGACCTGTACTGCATGTTCCTGTACAGGGCGCTACGCACTTGGTTGAAGCCCGGGGGCCGGACGGCCTTCATCATTCCGATCGCCGTGCTCGAAGCCGGCTACGCGGAGGGCCTTCGCGGCGTGCTCGCCGAGTACAAGATCATCGAACTCGTTGACCTCGAAGCGTTGCGCAAGCTGACGTTCAGGGGCGTGAAGAAGCAGACGATCATCATCGTGTTGGAGAACACGCCAGCAACTGACGATGATCTGGTCACGATGCGGATCGCGGGCACCGAGTGCTATGACAGTGCCACCGATCGCATCGATCTCAACCTCGCGACAACTTCGCAGATCAAGCGCAAGCACCTGCTCGTCGAAAGCTACTTCGGCGCCGTCGCCGATGACGACGAAGCCGACGGAGGTGCGGCATGAACTGGCTGACGAGCAAGGTCCAAGGGGGTGACGTTGAAATCCTCCTGAAGCTGGGCGCAGGCGCGAAGCTGAGGGACTACATCCAGACCGCGTACCGGAAGGTTCGAGGCAAGGATCGTGGCATCGTCGCCGCTGAAATTCCCACCGGCGCCGGCCAGTTCGAATGGCAGGCCCGCAAGCTGATCGGCAAGGGAATGATGCCGAGCGGGAAGAAGATGTTCACGCCAACCGGCCGAGCCTTCTACCGGGGCCTGAACATCTTTCCGGGACGCCTGCTTGGCGAGCCGGTGGGCTTGTGGGATGGCACGGTGCCGCCAGCAGAGATTCGGACCTACAAGTACGACGCTCTCTTCGCCACCGAGCGGCTCTTCGTGGCACGCGAGATGTCGGAACTCCCGACGATCGCGCCGGTACCGCCTGACGTGGTGTTCAACAACAAGGTCAACCTGATTCAGCTGAGCGTGGAGTTCCCGCTGAACGGCTGGGTCTTGTCCAGGCCGGTGATGTTCGTCGCTGCCACCTGCCTGCGCTCGACCATCATCGAAGACCTCGGCTGCCACTGGTACCCGAAGACGCTTGGGTTGCTGCCCATGCCTGCGGAGGTCACCGACGAGCTTCGCCAGAAGCTGCAGGCCGCAACGGCGACGCTCATCGAGAAGGACGACAACCTCGCCGATCGGTGGCGTCACGTTGAAGCGCTGCTAGGGGGCTCGACCAGCCAGTCGGTCAGCCAGTTGATCGCTTCGGGCTCATCGCTGGTCGATGGGTTTGTGCTGCCGGTACACGAGCCGGACGAGGCGCTGCCCGACGACATCGAGATGACCGAGACAGGGCTGCAGGGCGACGGCGGGGCCTTCCAACTGACGGTGCCGAACGCCGATCTTCGCGCGGTCCTCTGGTACATGATCGACCGGAAGCGCCTGGCGGACGACGCAGAGGTACCCGTTGCCTATGTCGGTGCCTGTACGGTCCCCGCGAACATCCCGGAGGTTGCTGCTGCCATCAGGGCCGCGCACGGATCGAGCGCTCAGGGCGAGTTCGACGCGGCGCGGGACGAACTGGATCGCCTTGCGGCCGAAGCGCTCGACCTCACGGCAGAGCAGTTGGCATACATCTGCCAGCGCTTCAAGGACGATCCGTTCTTGTCGCAGATACGGCCGATGTGGGCTCACCGTGGTCTGCACGTTCAAGGATTCCAGGACAACTCGGCCGAGGATCGAAGTTCCAGCTGACCTCGCACCTCATACATGGTGGTGAGCGGTCGACTCGCGCGGTGCACGTAGGGGAGAGTGAATCATCATGGCAGGAGCGGTCCCAGGCATCTACGAAGGGCGTATACCCGCCCTGGTCAAGCACACGCTGCTGAAGAACTACCTCGAAAAGCTCGTCTTGATCATCGGCATGAACGGTCGTAAGACCGGCAATGCCGAAATCTGCTACGTCGACTGCTTTGCCGGCCCCTGGGGCTCGGACGACGAGGACCTGGACGGCACCTCGATTGCGCTGTCGCTCAAGACGCTTGCGGCCTGCAAGGCTGAGTTGGCCAAGCGCGGCGTTGACGCGCGCATGAGGGCGCTCTACATCGAGAAGGACAAGGGCGCGTTCAAGAAGCTGTCGAAGTTCCTTGCCGAGCGTGCGACCTCCGAAGTCGAGCACGACTGCCGCAACGGCGACTTCGTCGACCTTCGTGACGACATCCTGAACTGGTGCGGCACGACGGCCTTCACGTTCTTCTTCGTTGACCCCAAGGGCTGGACGCCGATCGTCATCGACGTGATGGAGCCGCTGCTCAAGCGCCCGCGAAGCGAGTTCCTGATCAACTTCATCTACGACTTCATCAACCGGACCATGTCGATTCCGGCGTTCGAAGCGGACATGCGCAAGCTTCTGCGGCGGTCCGTCGACGTGGAGGGCATGTCGCCCAGCGAGCGCGAGAAAACTCTGCTGGGTGCCTACCGCGATGGCCTGAAGTCCTGCGTACCGGCAGGACGCGGCGAGTTCCGAGCGAGGACAGCCTATGTCGGGGTGATGCACCCATCGCAGGAGCGAACCAAGTACCACCTGGTCTACCTGACGAGCCACCACACCGGCGTCGTCGAGTTCATGGAAATCTCGGAGAAGGTCGACATCGTCCAGGCCCGAGTGCGCGCGGCAACGAAGCTGGAGCAGAAGGAGAAGGCCTCGGGGATGGGCGACTTCTTCGCCGACGAGGCAGTGCCCGAGTCAGGTGAGGGCCGAAGCAGCCCAGACGATGTCGATGCGTTCTGGCGCGACTATCTCAGCGGTGGCGAACGCCGAGTCGACAAGGCGGTGTTCGCGGACATCCTCGAAGACACCGACTGGTTCCCCAATGAGTTGCATGCATCGTTGCTCCGGCTCATCAAGGCAGGGATCGTGGTGAACCTCGATGACGCCACGTCGAAGCGCCGGTCGAAGCCGTTGCACATCGACAAGCTGGGCGAGCGTCTGAAACTGGCGTAGGTGAGCCTGTCCGGAATTTTGTGTGCGAGGCATAGCATGACCAACAGGAGCATGTATGCCAAGCAGGAAGACTACGAAGGCGGCCATGGCCGCGGCGGCGACGATGCCGTCGATCCCGAAGGAGCTCATTGACCAGTTCGTGACCGGGCCGATGAGCGCGGAGGCGGTCAATGCCGCTTCCATGGCGTTCAAGAAGGCGTTGATCGAACGTGCCCTGGGCGCCGAGCTGTCGCATCACCTGGGCTATCGGCCGGGTGCGACCAAGCCCGAGGATGCCAACAACCATCGCAACGGTGCCAGCGGCAAGACCGTTCTGACCGAGGACGGCCCGCTTCGCATTGACGTTCCCCGCGACCGCGACGGCTCGTTCGAGCCAGTGCTGATCCCCAAGCACGATCGGCGCTTCACTGGCTTTGACGACAAGATCGTGGCCATGTACGCGCGCGGCATGACGGTGCGCGAGATCCAGGGCTTCCTGGCCGAGCAGTACGGCACCGAGGTGGCACCGGACTTCATCAGCTCCGTCACCGACGCCGTCATGGCCGAGGTCGGCGCCTGGCAAGCCCGACCGCTGGAGCCGATGTACCCGGTGGTCTTCTTCGACGCGCTGCGCGTGAAGATCCGCGAGGACGCTGTCGTGCGCAACAAGGCCATCTACCTGGCGCTGGGCATCCTGCCCGACGGCACGCGCGACATCCTGGGCCTGTGGATCGAGAACACCGAGGGCGCGAAGTTCTGGATGAAGGTCTTCAACGACCTGAAGACGCGCGGCGTGGCCGACATCCTGATCGCCGTGACCGACGGCCTGAAGGGCATCGGCGAAGCCCTCGGCGCGGTGTTCCCGGCCACTACGCTGCAGACCTGCATCGTGCACCTGATCCGCAACAGCCTGGACTACGCGAGCTGGAAGGACCGCAAGCTGCTGGCGGCGGCCCTGCGCCCGGTCTATACCGCTGCCAGCGCGCAGGCCGCAGAACAGGCGCTGAACGACTTCGAGCGCGGGGCCTGGGGTCAGCGCTACCCCACCGTCACGGCAGCGTGGCGCAGGGCCTGGGACAGGGTGATTCCGTTCTTCGCCTTCCCGCCCGAGGTGCGCCGCGTGGTCTACACCACGGATGAAATTGACAACCCCCTCTCGCGGGTATCGCGATGCCTGAGCGTGTCAAGACCGGCCGTAGGCCGCCCGAAGGGCTTGGTCTTGACTCGCGACGGCTCGCCTTACGCTTTGAACAGGCCTGTCGGGCAGCAGACTGCCCGACAGGCCCTCCGCAGCCTCACTGGCGTCCCTGCTGAGGACGTGTCGTCGCCGCAGGCTTCTTCGGCTTCCAGTTTGAGACGAAGCGGGCGTAGGCCCGCTCAGCCAGTTCCGCAGCAGCTTGCTCGCGGTGCCGAACTTCCTTCAAGCTGTACTCGGCAGCGGGGCCACGATGCCCCTTCTTCACAGGAAGTCCGGAGCGAAGCTCGAGTTCGCGATGCTTTTTGGCGACCAGCGCAGGCCTGGACCAGGCGAAGTCCTCTTGTCCGCTGAGGACGTGCCAGACGATGACCGCGAGCTTGCGCGCAGTGGCAACAGCGGCGATCTGATGGCCTCGCTTGCCGCGCACACGCAGGAAGAAGGCGCGCAGAGGTCCGGTTGAGTTCGCCGCGGACCAAGCAGCCTCCACAAGCATGCCGCGCGCATGAGCGCGGCCTATCTTGCTGATGTGGCCATGCTGAGCTGGCGCGAGACCCGACTGCCTGATTCGCGGGTTCAGCCCGAAGTAGCTGACCAGCTTCTGCGGTGAGGCGAACCTCGCGATGTCGCCGATCGCCGCAAGTAAGGCGACCGCGACGACACTGTTCACGCCGGTGATGGTCAACAAACGCTTCATCTGCTCGTCGTGGAGCACGGACCCGCATAGCACCTTGTCGATCTCGCGCAGATCTTCGCCCAGGCGGTCAAGCTCGCGCAGCCGCTGCTCGACGGCCATCCGCTCGTCCAGCGGGAGTGGCTGCGTCGCAAGCCATGCGCGGCCTGTGCGGCCGAACAGGTCTGTTGCGGGGCACCGAGGAATCAGATGAGCGGCAAGCACCGCCTGAACCTGGTTCTTCAGCCGCGTCCGATGCCTCACGAGCTGGGCGCGCCTGGCGACCTGCCGTCGAAGGGCCAGCGTGCGGTCGTCGGGCATCCACACCTGCGGCAGGAAGCCGCTGGCATAGAGTTGCGCCAGGATGGCCGCATCAATTTTGTCGGTCTTGACCCGTGCTTCGGCGATCAAGCGAACCTGTAGCGGGTTCGCGATGACAACCTTGGCCACATGGGGTCGAAGCGCTTCGACGATAGCCGCAGTGTTGCCGGTCGCCTCCAGCACGACCTCGTCTGTGGCCTTCAGGCCGAGGGCAAAGCGCGCCAGCGGATCGTGTTCGAGCACGACTCGCCCGCCGGCGCTGACCTTGCCGTCTTCAAGATACGCGATCTCGCCGAAGGTGCGCGAGACATCCAGTCCAATGACTCTCATCGTCAGCTCCTTGCGTGGTGGGTTGAACACCTCTCGCGGGGAGCAGCATGGGCAACACGACAACTACGGATTCGCGCTCGCAGCGCAACCGGGCGGGTCGCAGGGGCGGCCAGCTACTAACCCGAGCTCTCGGCTCATCATGTAGAACGGCCTGCCCACGCTTCGTGCTCCCCGGTGCCCCTGTCCCGGATGGGCGCACCATACGCCGTCTCCGGCGGGGACGATGAGGCACCGCGGACATCATGCCGGTTACCAACGCCATCGAGAGCGTGCACAGCCGGCTGCGCAAGATCATCAAGACGCGGGGCCACTTCCCCAGTGACGACGCGGCCAGCAAACTCATCTGGCTGGCACTGCGCAACATCACCGCCGACTGGAGCCGCGCGGCCAAGGAATGGAAGCTGGCGATGAACCAGTTCGCGATACTCTTCGAGGAGCGGTTCACGCAGGTCGCGCATGGCGCAGGCCGGTGAAGAGGGGTTGAACCATGAGTACATGGGCTCAACCGGGGCGCCTCCGGCGGCCTGGCAGGGGCCTGAAGGCAGTAGAGAAATCAACCAACAGCCAATTCAGTAAACCGCCTCACACACAGAATTTCGGACACCCCCGCGTAGGTCAGGTCTCTTCGCTGCGATCGAGAAACTGCAGCTTGAACTGCCAGCCTTCGAAGGTCGACACCATGCGACCAAGTTCATCCCACGACACCTCGCGCCCATCGATGACCACCATCGGGACACGATGCCGCTCGTCGGGATCGCTGTCGACAGTGCCGCGCAAGACGAGGCCATCGTTCACCTGCAGACCGTGCTCGGTGTCTTCAAGATGGGTGAGAGCAAGCGCCCGCCGCATCTTGGTGATCAGCTTGCCAAGCAGAGCCAGCGGATCATCGTCCGGTTCCCCGATCACCTGAAACCGATACCCAGCCGGGGATCCTTCCCGAAGCTCGAACGCGTCAATCGAGACGCCAGGCCCGAACAGGCGAGCTCGGAACCGAAACTCATGTTCGAGGCCTCGCGCGTCGACCATGCGGACAGGCTCGAACGCCACGTGTTCGAAGCCCTGCAGACCAAGTTGCTTGGCGACGGTCTCATTGAAGCAACGACTGCAGAGCAGCCTGTATCCACCTTCCATGGAGCCGTAGCTGACGCCCTCGTGGGCAACGACGGGCTGGTGGCAGCTTTCGCACGGGGTCGGTTTCATATCTGGCGGGTCTCGGTGCAGTCGCGGATCAGATGGAGAACAGCGTGCGTTGCGGAGGGGACATGATCTGGTCGGTGTCCTTGATCTGGGCGGCAGAGCGACGCCAGCTGCCATCAGCCCCGACGATCTCGACGGCCTTCTCCGTGAGCAGCTTGCCGATCGACTCGCGGTAGATTTCCTTTGAGGCCGGCGAGCTGTTGCATGTGGTGGCGAACAGCTCACCAAAGCTGATTCCGGTGTCGTCGGCGTACACGAGTCGCGGAATCTGTTCGTTGAGTGTCGAGATGCTGGCGCGACGAGCCACGTCGTCGAACTCGAAACCGAGCCCAGATTGCCCCAGGAAGGCGGCGTCATGAACGGGGTCGTAGCCGACCATCTGGAACATGTCGAGGCCTGGGCCGCCGTAGTGGATGAAGTGGTTGTTGTTGGCCCAGTGAACTTCCGTCATCACGTCACGAGCGCGATGGTGCTGGGACATGTGGATCAGCCAGTAGTCGCCGTGGCCGCCGCGATTGCGGATGAAGAACGGCGTGAAGTGGCGGGCGCCGCAGTTCTCGACGAGCCGGCGATACAGCGTGCTCTGAAGCAGCAACCTCCAGTCGCGGTCCGAAGCCTTGATCTCGTCCACCGAACGGCCGCCGAAGATGTCGGGAATGCCAAGGCCGTCGAGCAGGTCCTTCATCTGGTCGCCGTCGTTGGCGAAGTTCATCATCGAGTCGACGTTGAATGTCAAGATGATCTCAGCTCGCGGCAGCGCCTCGAAAATCTTGCGCATCAGCTGCGTCGGCACATCCTTGTAGCCGTACTGGTCGAGCGCGAAGATCGAGCGGCCGTTCTTCGGGCTCTTCTTCTTGATGAACTCGATGATGGCGCCGGCCTTGTCCTGAAACCGCGCGTGATCGATGTAGATGCCCTTGCCGATCCTGTCGCCGTACCCATGCTCCTGCAACACCTTCACGAGGTGCCCATGCGCGTGAGCATCGGCCTCGGTGAAAAAGTAGTCGACCTGGAGTTGGACCGGCTTGCGTCGGTCCTGGTTGATTCGGAACTCAGCTTCCTTGGTGGCTTCGAGGAAGATGAAAGGCGAGCCCTTGACGGGCTTGCGGGTGTCGTTGTGGATGTACATGCCACCCCCAGCGAATCCGTCGACTAACGTGAGCTTCAGAACGTCCTGGTTGGGCGAACTGACCAGGGTGCGGAAGTAGGCGGCGAGGTAGGCCTCAAGAATGCGGTGCTTGGCGACGCTGTGCTGCTGGATGAGGTCGGGGCCGTCTTTCCAGTTGTATTGCTTCAGCGTCATGCGGTCCTTCAGGCGTGGGCAGACAGTGCTGGCATGTCGTCCCAGGTGCGCCCTTGAAGCAGCCGGCCGTTGGCCTTCTTGGAGCGACGCTTGCCATCGGCTCCCCAGCCTCCCCACTGCTTGAAGAAGAACTGCACTCCCTGGTCCTCACATTGTTGGCGAACATTCTCGACCCATTCCAGCTGCATCGGTCGTGCCTTGGGCCCCGATTCTCCGCCGACGATCACCCAATGAATGCCCGTTAGGTCGAGAACACCAACGTCCGACAGCAGTGGCTCGACCGACAGGAAGCGAATACGCGCGTCGACCTGGCGCAGCGCCGCGATACGCGGAACGCCATAGCGCCGATCCTCGACGGACACACCGAGCCAGGCGTTGTCGGGAACCTCGCGGTTCCGGAAGAACGTGGCCATGCGATCTGCACGCTTGGTTAGCACCTGGAAGGTGTGCTGCGGGCAACGGCGGATCACATCGAAGACTTGAGCGATGTAGTTCTCGTCCACACTCTTGTGGAAGAGGTCGGACATCGAATTGACGAAGTACACCGTCGGCTTCCGGCGCGCGAGCGGTTCCGCCAGGCGCTCCGGCAGGATGGTGAGCTTGAAGCCGTTCTCGTAGCCGGGCGTGCCCATGGCCTGGAGCCGCTTCGCCATGCTCTCCGCGTAGCAGTGCTTGCACCCCGGGGAAATCTTGGTGCAGCCCACGGTCGGATTCCAAGTTGCCTCGGTCCATTCGATCCGGCTTGCTTGAGACATGAGGTCCTCCTAGTTCTTCAAAGTCAGTGCAGGCGTCTAGACGGCGTGTATCACGCGCGTCACAACGCCCCAGATGTTCAGTTCGCTCTTGTCGCCAACCGGGATGTCGGCGAAGTCCGGGTTCGCGGCCTGCAGCAGCCAGCCGGTGGTGGTGCGCTTCAAGCGCTTGACGGTCAGTTCACCATCGACATCGGCGACAACGATGCGACCGTCATCGGGCGTCACGCCGCGATCGACGACCAGTTCATCACCGTCGGCGATGCCGGCGTCGCGCATGGACCAGCCGGCGACCTTCATGACGAAGGTGCTGCTCGGATCGCGCACTAGGTGCTTGCCGAGGTCGACTGGGTCATCTTGGTAGTCGTCGCCTGAAGTGGGGCTGCCGGCGCGGACTCGCCGGCCGAGGGCTGGAACGGGCGTTGGCTCACGCAGTGCCGAGACGGGTCGTAGGCAAGCGGGATCGCCGGGAGCTTGTGGCGAGCGCTTCAGCTCATCCAGGTAGCCCACCACTACTGGGAGGGCGCTCTGCGGCACCCTGAGCGTCTTGGTGGGCTCTCCGTAGGCAGACTTGCGCCCGGCACCCTGGCGGTTGCCACCGTGGCGAGGCTTAGCGGGTTGGGCGCGCATGATTTCGTGACGTAATCAAGCGTAGCACGCGCATTCGCAGGCAGCCAGAAGAGTTTGCCCGTTGCCCGCTGTCTGGTAGATCTCCACAAGCCGAGTCCAACCGGGCTGGTCACCGCTACATCAAGGCAGTCGATGGGCCATCGGTGAAGGGACGGCGAACGCCTCTGTGTGATCAGTCTCCTTGCTCATGGACAAATCGTCAGCAGCGAGCTCGAACGAGGCAGCTCCAACTAGCGGAATGGCGCCAGCAAAGACGGGCATCACTGGCTCGGTGGCCAAGGGCAGCATTTCCGGCGACGTTGGGCTGGATGATTGCAATGGGTCGTGGCCCATGGATGGCGTAGGGTCCCAATGCGACGTCACGGAAGATGCGCCACTGCTCTTCGCACACGGGCGGCCAAGCAGGCTGGCCTCCAAGTCGAATGGCGAATTGCGATTTGCGGGGTACCCTGCGCCGCAGAGTCTGAGTTGGCCGATGCTCTCGGTGGCGGTCGGCCCGAAGATCGAGGTCGGGTGGTTTCCTAGAGTCGACTTTCGTGGCTTCGCGAGGACTGCGGCCTTGATGCGCGAGGAGGCAGGTAGGGGCGGCTGCTGTGGCAGCCGGGCGGGGTCACTGGTCGGTCGAACAGACTGGGACTGGCGATCGCGCGCCGGCTCGAGTTCGCTGCGGCGCTGAGGCGCATCGTCGATATTCGCACGCCCAGGTTCACGCGCGACGTCAGTGGTGGCAGCGTCACGCAGCGGCTGACCCAGCTCACGAAGTCGTCGGCGAAGGCGTTCAAGCAGGGAATGCACAGAGGTCCCTCTGGTGACGAGGTGGCGACGATGAAGCCTCGCCATCGCGCGACCTCGGCGCTCACTATGCAGGGAGGATCCGGGTCACGTCCATCCGAAACCGCACCCGTCACCCCCATACGAAACCGGTCGACCATGTCCGAGTCGCGACTGACCGCGGATCGGCGGATCGGGAGGGTGGGCCTTCATTCACTCGCGTGCTGGGAGGGTCCTGTTCCGGCACTTGAGGATCGGGCGTCCCTTCGTATCGTGATCTGGTAGCAACGAGCAACCGGGACCACGAAATGAGTGACCTGCATGAAGACGATTCCGAGGCGCTGGATGTCTGCGTAGATCCTGCAGCGCCAGCGCGCGAGATTCCCGACATCCCTTTCGGCATCAGCCGCGGCATGAGCAACGAGGACTACCACGGCGACCGGAGCGCGGTGTCCTCGACCCAGCTCAAGCGCATGCTCATCAGCCCCGCGCATTTCCTGAGCGGCATCACCGATCCGGAGGAGTCGACCGAGGCGCTGCTGTTCGGCTCCGTGCTGCACGGCCGACTGCTGGAGCCGGACACTTTCGAGTCGCGCTTTTACGCGATGCCGAAGGTCAACCGTGCGCGCAAAGACGGCAAGCAGCGCTTCGCCGAGTACCTGGTCGAGGCGGCCGGCCGCACCGTCTATCCCGAGGCATGGAAGGAGCCCATCGAGCGGATCATCGACAACGCGATGACGCATCGCAGGGCACGCGAACTGCTGGCCAAGGGCGAGGCCGAAGTGGCGATGGTCTGGCTGGACACCGAGACCGGCGTGAAGTGCAAGATCAAGATCGACTGGTGGCACGACGCGCGCACGCTCGCCGATGTGAAATCGGCTGAGGACGTGACCTTCGAGGGCTTCCGCAGGGCCTGCGGCCGGCTGGGCTACGCGCTGTCGGCGGCAATGTACTGTGAGGGCGTCTATCAGCTCACCGGCGAGGAACCCGAGTGGGCCTTCATCGCCTGCGAGAAGGCGCGGCCGAACACCGTTGCCGTCTACCGGGCGATGCAGCCGATGCTCGAGCGCGGTCGCAGCGACTTCCGGCGTGCTCTGCGGCGGCTTGCCGAGTGCCGGGACCGCGGGCACTTTCCGATGATGCAGGCGGACGGGGAGTGGGAGGACATCGACCTGCCGCGGTGGGCATGACTGTCGAGGTGTGGGCGCTGTACCTGCGCGCCCAGCCGCTGGCGGACGGCCTCAGCCTGCTCGGCTGGTGCAACGGGACTGCAGCCCCGCGCCGAAAGAGCCCGCCATCGTCTGGACGTTCAAGACCTCTGCAAGCGTTTCTCAGCTGACCGCGAAGTCGCTGAGTTGCTTCCCCTCGGCCAGGCGGGCGACCAACCACCGCGGCTTGGTGCCACGACCGGTCCAGGTGTTCTCGCCGTCGCGGTACTTGATGGCCACCGGGCGGCCCTTGGCAGCTGACTTGCGCGCCGGCGCCTTCTTGGCCGCCGCCCGCTTGGCCTTGGTCTTCTTCACCGTCCCGAACAGCTGGTCGGGCGTGATGCCGTAGTGCTCGATGGCGGTGCGAATGCGGGCAATGACGCCGTCCAATTCCTTCGCCTTGATCGCCTCTGCCTCGGCCTGCAGTTTCTGAATCTGGGCCTGAAGCTGGCCGTAGGACTTTGCCAATTCGATCTCCTGTGGACGCGCAAGTCTACTTTGGTGAAGGTTAGCTTCGACCTGCTGCAGAGGCCTCGCTCGAAGCCATTGCGATGCAGTGGCCGGTGGCGCGGCGTGCAGGCGAAGGCGAGAAGGTGCCGGGCGCTCGACATGTCCGACTCCTCACGCGGCAGGCGGGGCCACTGCTTGGTCGCCTGCAGTCGGCTACTTTGCCCGCGGCTGAGCCAGGCTCTTGCCCAAATAGCGCATATGTGCAGCTACACATATGCGCTATTTAGGCCAGTCCGCGGTTATGCGCAGCAAGGACCGCAATGCCCCGCCGCCCAAGGAGCCCGGCGATCCCGTCTGCGCATAATGCCTCGCAACCCAGCCTCTGCTGGTGCTGCGAGGCAGCCCTGTCGTCGGCCTACAGCGAGCGCAGCCAGTCCAGCAGCGACTTGCTCCGCTGCCAGGACGGAAGCGCCGCCGTTGGCGACTCGCCGGCCACCTTCTCCAGCGCACGTCGCTTCATCTCCAGGTTCGCCCGGGCGTAGATCTGCGTCGTCTTCACATCCACGTGCCCGAGGAAGTCGCGGATGATCTCCAGCGACACGCCGCTCTGCAGAAGGTGCATGCCCTTGGTGTGGCGCATGCTGTGGGGGCTGATCTTCTGCGTGAAGCCGGGCACCGCCGACCGGGCTGCCTGCACGTGGCACTGCAGCAGGTAGCGCAGGCCCGACCGCGACAAGCGCCCGCCCTGGCGGTTCTGGAACAGCGGCAGGTGCCCGCGCTCTGGCCGGTCGAGGTCGTTCTCCCGCAGGTGGTCACGCAGCAGCCGAGCCGTGGCGTCCATCAGAGGCACGACGCGCACCTTGCGACCCTTGCCAAGCAGCCGAACCTGGGCCGGTGTCGTCAGGCGCACATCGTGGGCGTTCAGGTCGATCAACTCCTGCGCCCGGGCGCCGGTGTCGTACAGCACGCTGAGCATCACCGCATCGCGCCGCCCGGCCGACGTGGTCGGATCGGGGTGCGCCAACACCTGCGTCAGCTCGTCCTTGGACATGTAGGCCGCCGGCACCTGGACGTGGCGCCGCAGCGGCATCGCCATGATCTTCTGGCACTGCAGCATCCGCTCCGGCACCTCGGACTGCACGTAGCGGAAGAACGCATGCAGCACCGCCAGCCGCTGGTTCAGGGTGCGGATCGAACACTTCCGTTCCTGCGCCAGGTGGTCGAGGAAGGCCTCCACGAAGGCCACGTCGATGTCGGCCAGAGACAGGCGTTCGACGGCGATGCCGCGACCATCGCGACCGAAACGCAGCAACAGCGTGAACACGTCGCGGTACGCCTTGACCGTGTTCGGGCTCAGGTTGCGCTGGCCAGCCAGGTAGCGCGTCAGGAAATTCGTCACGTGGACAGACAGGTCGGTCGGCTTCATGACGACCTCCACGGCCGGCGCGGAATGACGTCGCTGAAGGCGGCGTCCGATCGCGCGACGATCTCCGGGTACAGCTCGGCGGTCATCTGCAGGTAGTCCTGCGTGCCGTCGATCGAGGCGTGACCCAGGTAGGTGGCCAGCACCGGCATCCTGGCCTGCAGGTCGGCACCCTCGCGGTACCAGCGCAGCAGGGCGTGCACCGCGAAGGTGTGGCGCAGGTCATGAAGGCGAGGCCCTTGTCCTCGGCCGCCATGGCCGATGCGGCATCGGTGCAGCAGGTCCCGGAAGTTGCGGTAGATGCCGCTGCCGTGCAATTGCCCGCCACGCGGTGACGGGAAGAAGTAGTCGTCGTCGGCGCGAGGCCCCAGCGCGGCCGCGTACTTCTGCAGACGAACCACCAGCGGCCGGGCCGGTGGCACCAGGCGATCCTTGCGGAACTTGGTGTCGTTGATGCGCAGCACGCCCTGGACCAGGTCGACGTCGCGCATGCGCAGGCTCAGCGCCTCTTCGAGACGCACGCCGCATCCGTACAGCACGCGGAGCAGCTCCGGCAAGACGATGTGGCGCAAGTGGGTCGACGCCATCGGCTCGATCCGGTCAGCGGCTTCGAGCAAACGGCGCACTTCCTCATGCGTCAACACGCGCGCCGCGAAAGTCTTCGACTCCTTGGCGCCGATCGCGTGATCGGGCACGTCGGCGGGATGGCCGAGCCGGCGCATGAACAGGGCGAAGTGGCGAACCTGGTTGACACGGGCACGCTGGGTCTTGTCGGTCTCGTGCGGCTGCTTGGCCAGCCACGACGAGGTCACGGCCTTCGGCAACTCGACTTGCTGCAGGCCTTGGCGGCACAGATGGGCGTCGAGTCGGCGCAGGCTGCAGACCCCAGGGTTGTAGCGATAGCCGCACGATCGCTTCTCCTGGATGAACTGCGCCATCAGCGGGGCCAGTGGGCTGTTGCCCGCGAATGTCGCAAACTTACGAGGCGATGCCATGGCACACCTCCTCCGGATCGATGGCAGCGAGCCGCAGCGTCTCCACGTCGGCCTTGGCGTAAATGAAGGTCGTTGCCGGCGAGGCGTGTCCCAGCACGGCAGAGATGACCGGGAACGGTGTCTGTGCACCGAGCAGTCGCGTGGCCAGGGTGTGGCGCAGCGAGTGCAGGCCCTGACGCTGCGGCGCCTTGAACTTGATCCCGGCCAGCTCTCGCCAGTACGCCACGACGCGGTAGAGCCGGTCGTTCTGGCAGATCGGATCGAACGGCGGCGTCAGGTTGGTGAAGAGATGCCGGTGGTCTACCGGTGGTCGCCCTGCTCGCAGGTAGTCGATGAGCGCGGCACCCACCTCCTCGATCAGTGGCAGGACCAGCGGCTCGCCCGTCTTGCTCTGCACGATCTCTATGGTGGACGTCGACCAGTGCAGGTGGTCGAGGGTCAGCACCTTGATGTCGCCCAGCCGCAGGCCCAGGCGGGCAGCGAGCAGCAAGATGGCGTAGTCGCGCCGACCCTTCGGCGAGCTGCGATCGACGGCGGCAAGCAGCCGCTCGACGAGCTCCGGCTCCCAGACCGAGGGGACCTTGGCGTTGCTTGCCAGTCGGACTGTCGGTAGCGAGGCGCTGAGATCACGCGGCAGGATGCTGCGCATGAAGAGGTACTGCAGGAACAGCCTCACGCTCGACGAGACGCACGCGATGGTCCGTGGCTTCCAGTCCGTCCGGGTCTGGATGAAGGCGCTGAGGTGCTCGGCCTGCAGCATGTCCAACGACTCCAGGCCGCGAACGCGCAGGAAGTCCAGGAAGACCGCGATGTTGTGCATGCGCTCGGCCAGGCTGGTGGGCCGCAGATGCCGGCGTTCCCTGGCGTACTGCTCGTACTCCCGAAGGGCCTTGTGCATGCCCACCGGCACGCGAAGGCCAGTGGTCTCGACCACGAAGCGGCTGATGGTGCCGGTGCGCGCGAAATCGTCGAGCACCTTGACGCCGAAGACCAGGTGGCGCCGCCACCGCTGACCTTCCACCAGCACTCCACCGTCACGTGGGCCGAAGGCCTCCTCAAAGCGAAGCGCGAGGTCGCGCGAGTAGACCGCTGGCTGCCCCTGGGCACGGGCAAAGTCGGCGAGCTGTTCCCACACCCGCCTGTAGCGGTTGACGGTTCGGATGGTGTAGCTGCGCATCAGCAGTTCCTGCGCAGCGGCGTGACACAGCGGCTCCAGCGCCAGCGCGTCGGATCCATCGGAGTTGAGCGAATCCATGATCGTCTCCTCGTTGACGGCGGCCCCTGTGGCCACCGGGGAGGACGATCCTGGAAGCGTTATGTGCAGCCGCGCAGGTCTACGACACAGGTGGATCGCTCGGCTTGCGGCCCTTGCAGCGCATAACGGCGGACTGACCTAAATAGGCGTCCGTGATCGCGATGCGACCGTGGCCGAGCTCGGAAGAGACGGCCATTCGCGCGGCACCGTCGGCGTCCCCAGCACCGGCGCCACCGCGCACTGGCGAGGGCTCGCCCGCGAGTTCCTCGTAGCGGTCGTTGGCGTGCTGGTGACGCAGGCCATGTGCCGTGACACCGAGGGCCGCCTTCGTGATCTCGAACCGGCGCAGCACGTTGTAGAAGCGGTTCGCGTTCTGGACGGCCGTGCGACCCGGTGCGCCGACGTAGTGGCCGGGCGCAACCGACTGCAGCGCACGCTCGATCAGTTCCTGCTGCTCCGGTGTCTTCACGGGGATGTCGCGCGGGCGTCCACCCTTGGTGCCGTAGCGCACCCGCAGGAACTGCTTGCAGTCCGGGAAGTGCTGGGCGTCGCGAGGGTTGGCCAGCTCGCGCGCGATGACGGCGACATGGGGCCGGAAGTGCCGAGCCTCCTTGGCGCGCAGGCCAAAGCGGTAGCAGAGCTCGAGCTGCATCCCGACCCACGGGTCGTAGGCCGTGACCTCACGGATCTTGACTTCGACCTCGACGCATCGGGCGATCCAGCTGCGATCGACCTTGGCCGTGCGCTCGCGATGGATGTAGTGGGAGTCGGCGCCGAAGTAGGTCGCGACGTCGCGCACCATCCCCGGACGGCCGATCCACGCCGCATAGGTGCGCAGGAACGAGAGGTAGTTGTGGACCGTGGCCACCGAAAGCTTCCGCTCGGCCCAGAGGTTGGCAACGGCCTGCACCTGGCGGTTGGTCAGGACTCGCGGATCAGCGTCTTTGAACGTGGTGTTGAAGCGCAGGTCGTCCCAGAACTTGAAGTAGAACCGCTCGCGATCGAGCATGGTCTTCTGCGAGACCGTCTTGAGCAGCTTGGAGTGCTCCGGGTTGTGGATCGCCAGGACACAGTGCAGCACGCGCTTCCAGTCGCGTGTGCCGTTGGGCTCCGTGTCGAGGACGTTCTGAGGGTTCTTGGGCGAGCCCGCCGGCGACCGGCGTGCGTAGACCGGCAGCTTGGCCGGGGGCATTGGCTTCTTCGAGGACATCTCTTGCTCCGTTGACGGCCGGCGAGCCACTGCGGCCGCGTCAATGGGTTCGGACGCGGAACTCCAGCTCGCACGTGCGTCCAGGGTCGCGCGAGCAGGTCGAAGGTCAAGGGAGCAGCCGGCACCGTCGACCCTCGAAGGCGGTGCGTTGTTTCAAGCGTTCGGCCGCGCGGAGCGACCTGGCAGGTGTTGAAAAATCACAGTCCCGTAGCCCACCGTCGCGATTCCGCGGCGGTCGACTGACTGGCCAGCACACCTCGTCGGATGCGCTGCGCCGTCCTCGGTCCATGCCGAGGTGCTTCTGGGAGTTCGTGGGTACCGTCTCTCGCCGCTTGAAAGCGCTCCTGCCACCGGAGCGCACGGGGCCACGTCTGGAATCGATCGTGCAGCCTCAGACGGGCTGACCACGACCGAGAACCCTCATGGGGTTGACGACGTAGGCGACGGTGTTTTCGCGAACAGCGCGCTGGCTGCTCGTGGGATGGCCTCGGCCGCAGCGTTGCCGCTAACGAAGGCCACTCAGGCAGATCCGATTGACGGATCGAGATGGAGAGGTGGGAACACCGCGACTGGCGCGGCAAGGCCTCGAAGGGCCGGGCTTGAAGTGCAGGTCACGACTGCGAACGGCGGGTTTTCGGATCCCGCAGCACCGGCCTGCTTGCATTGAGAGCTGTGGCAGGCAGCACAGGCTCGGGAGGAAGTTGAACCCATGCGAGGCGTGCTTGTCAACACCGGCGGCCCTTGAAGAAGAAGAGTGCGCCGGTATGGCAATGGTTAGTGCATTTCCGCGATTTGAGATGGCCCGTCCCAGGGGCTTGACCTACAGGTTCCCCCGTCTAGTCGTGGAAGGCGAGCCGGACGCGGATGAAACGAGCCACCTCAGTTCGACCCTCAGGCCCATAGCGCCTGCAGGAGGCCATCAGGCGGCCATCGGCGCTGCCATCTTCGGCGGACTTCCTCGTACTCCTCGCCGTCTGGACAACGACCGAAGTCCTGCCAAGGTGGGTCTTCGAGAACGAGGGCCCGAGCCGGGCGATCGCGAAACGGCGGGGGTCCCGGGTCCCGTTTCGAGTTGGCGGTGAGAGTTCACTTGGCCATGCTGACGACATCGAGCAACGCAACCTGGAGAGCGTCACCCATGGGACCGATCGTCAGAGCCATCGATGTGGGATTCGGGAATACCAAGTACGTGCGCGCGTCGCAGGACGGGCGCGTGGAGTGCGCGCACTTCGCTTCGATCGCCTACGACAGCGCCCACGACAGCTCGGGCGACGGCATCGGAAACTCTCGAAGAACCGTGTGCGTGCCGGTGGGTGGCATCTGGTATGAGGTCGGTCCCGACGTGGCGCTCGCGGCCGATGGGTTTGTGGGCCGGAATCACCACGACGACTACATCCGGACGCAGGAATATCGAGCGTTCACGGCCGGCGCGCTGCATTTCATGAAGGTCGACCACGTTGACCTCCTCGTGCTCGGCCTGCCCGTCTCGCAGTACATGAACCGTCGGGCCGAGTTGCAGAAGTCCATGACGGGAACGTTCGATGTCGGGCGCAAGCGCAAGGTCGAAGTTCGGCGCGTGCTTGTCGTCGCGCAGCCGCAGGGCGCGATGTATGCGGTGTTCGGTGACCAGGCGAACGCCAACCTCCGGCAGGGTCGAACGCTCGTGATCGACGCGGGGTCGCGCACCTTCGACTGGCTCGTGACACTGGACAGCCGGGTAGTCGGCAAGATGAGCCACTCGGTCAATCGAGGGGTGCACGACATGCTGACGAAGATCGCGGCTGCCATCTCGAGCGAGACTGGACGGGACTACCAGAACCTCGAGGCGATCGACAAGGCACTGCGGGAGCGCAAGCCGCTGCGCGCGTACCAACGCAGCATCGACCTGAAGAAGTACGACAAGATGATCGAGAAGATCGCGGAGCAGGGCGCGGCTGCGATCCACAAGCGCTTGGGCTCTACGGACGATCTCGAACACATCGTTGTTGTCGGCGGGGGCATGCACCTGTACCGCGCCACGATCCGGCGCAAGTTCCCGGAGATCAAGATGAGCGAGGTGGACGAGCCTCTCTACGCGAACGTGAAAGGCTTTCAGCTGATGGGCGAGCAGTACGTGCGCGAGAACCCGCAGTTCTTCGCTGACGCTGCGGCACCGGCGGAAGCGGCTCAAGTCGAAGGGTGAACGAGCATGAGTACAGCGCCCAAGATCGTGATGCAGGTGACGATCGCCGCTGAGGAGTGCCCGGAGCTGCATCGCGAGCTGGTCGGCATCACGTCGCCCAGGCGACGGGTGAAGCGGTTCCTGAGTCTGGCCGGGCTCGGCCTTCTCGTCGAGCACGGTCGGCTGGGCGTGGCTGCCCCTGCACAAGGCGATGTCGCCGGCACCGGGACGTCCATGCCTCTGAAGCCGCTCGCGCCGAACCGGAGCGCGAGCGCGCCCCCGCGTCCGTCACCGACGGGCGGCCAAAGTATCGCCGAGATGGCGGACCTGTTCGAAGGCTCGGAGGGCGCGGCCGATGCCGACGAAGCGGGCTGACCGAGAGTTGGTGAGCGCCAGCGAATTGGCGCAGATCGGCTACTGCGAGCGCGCCACGCATTTCGACTGGCATCACGGCGCGAGGCGGACTCCGGAGCAACTCCAGGCGCAAGACCGCGGCAACGCTGCGCACCAACAGTTCTACAGAGACAGCATCGCCGTCGCACGCGCCAGCGAGCGAAAGGGGAGGTGCTTCGTCGCGACCTTGGTGCTGGGAGAGGGTGCCGCGACGACTGCGCTGCGAGCCTTCCGGGATCTGTACCTTCGCAACACAGCCGGCGGGCGGTGGCTCATTGGGGCCTACTACCGTTCGGGGCCCGCCGTGTGTAAGGTGCTGAGCAGTCATCCGCGCATGCTGCAGGCAGTTCGCTTGGCAGTCTTGCTGGCCGCCAAGGCGGCTGCGTGGGCAGTCGCCCGGAAGCTCTCACGATGAGCGATGCCATCTCCGGCGCCTTGCTGCTTGTCGGGCTGCTGTTCTTCGCGACCGGCTACCTGTGGTTCCGAGGGAGACAGGAGCGGCCGGACGAGAGCTGGTTGCCCAGGGAACTCGCCGGTGGTCAGCTGGCCTTTGCCGAGAAGCGCTTCGAGTCGAGGCGGCACGGCCTGGTGGCCCGACTCGACCGGGCCTACCGCGCCGGCGATCAACTGCACCTGGTCGAGCTGAAGACCCGGGCGTACTTCGCCGCGCACGTGTCCGACGTGATCGAGCTGTCGGTGCAGCGCCTTGTCCTCGAGGAGGCTACCGGCGAACGGGTGTCATCGGTCGCCCATGTGGCCGTCCAACTGCCGGATCGATCCGGCCTGCGTACCATCCGGGTCGAGCTGTTCGACGAGCACCAGGTCATGGCCATGCGGCAGCGACTGCTGCAGCTGCGGGACGGAAAGGGCGCGACGCCGCTGCCGGCGCCGCGAAGGAAGGCCTGCGAAAAGTGCGGCCACCGGACGGTGTGCCAACGCACCTACGGCGACCGCGAGTAGCGGCACGGTAGGGTGGAGCAGGGTCTGCGCCGGACGGCACTCGGCACCTTGGCATGCTTGGGAGCGGACTGCGACCCGACAATGCCGACCGGCCACAGCGCGCGAAGCGGTCGTCGCGATCAGCTGGCTAGACTCAATGGAACCTGCGCACTGCCGATGCACATCACCGACCTGACACATTTCCTCGATGCCTCCGGCGGACTCGCGCCGGTCAAGGGCCCGGCGCGCACATTGGCGCAGTTCCTGGTCGATGTGGTTGCGCACGTGTCCGATGGATCCGGCGATGGGCCGGCTGCGCCGAAGTGCTTCAAGTGCAAGAAGTGCACGGTCACCGCAGCTCTAGCCATGGACCAAGCCGTCGTGTGGACCTGTCCAGCTTGCGGTGCTGAAGGTCGCATCTCCAACTGGCAGGGCACGCTGTGGGACTTGACGGCGAGGCCCAACCCGCAGGGCTGAGGTGCCGTCGCGCCAGTCCGCGCCCGGGTAGCCCAGCGGTTCGCGGTCCTACTGAACGACAGGAGCTGACAACGCGAGTCGTTTGACCGCGCCGGCAAGAGCGTCCTGCATGGAGCGCGTGAGGAAGGGCGAGGTGTCGGAACTGGGGCCGTAGTCGTAGGACTTGAGGCCCCAATGGGTTGCGACGAAATCGTCGACGGTGGCCACCGCGTCGATCAGGCCGAGCTCCTTTGCCTCCGGACCCGGCCACACCTCGCCAGTTCCGAAGTCGACATTGGCCTTCAACGCTTGCCCCCGCCGGGCCTTCACCTCCGCCAGGAAGAAACCTCCCATCTGGTCGACGAGCTGCTGTGCCTTGCGATCGACTTCCGGGCTGACCGGCGTGAAGGGATTCAGGAAGGCTTTGAGCTTGCCGGATGCGTAAACGCGTTGGGCAACATCGACCTTCGCGATGGCCTTGTCCAGTTGCCACGGGGCCATGATGGCTCCAATCGACCCCACGAACGAGTACTTGGCCGCGACGATCTTGTCGGCGTTGAGCGCGACCATGTAGGCAGCGCTTGCACCGACGTTGTTGATGACCGCAACGACCTCCTTCCGATGCTTCATCTTGAGGGCGTTGATGGCCGTTGAGATCCGTTCGGCCTCCACCGGCGCCCCCCCGGGGCTGTCGATGTGCAGAACCACGCCCTTGACATTCGGATTGCCGAAGGCCTTCTCCAAGATCGGGATGATGTTCTCGGCAGAGGCGCGTTCGGTTGATCCGATGGGGCCCTCGATGCGGACGATGCCGACGACGTTGCCGAAGGGACCCCAGCGGAACCCTGTCGAACTCAGGAAGAAGAGAAAGTACAGCACTCCAAGCAGGACCGGTGCACCGAAGAACATGGCCTGGAACAGGTTCCGCCAGCGGCGTTCGGACTTTCGTTCCTTGGCTGCAAGTTCCGCTGAGCGTTCAAAGGACTGCCGTTGCTCCCGCATCTCTCGCAGCACCTCGAGCACCACGGACGGGAAGCTCGTTGCCTCACTGCGACCGTCTGGCGACGACGGTGGGTCGATCGGGGTGGTGGACATCGCGCGCTCCATGCCGGGCTGCCAGTGCCCGGGACTCGAAGATAGAGCGCTTGGCGAGCCGCTTCCACTCGAAAGGCCGGTCCAACACCCCCATCAAACCTGGCGGAGGTGTGGAGTAGGGGAGCCTCAGGAGGCTAGGTTGGGCCGCGCTACTTGCAGGAGCCGCCCTGCAGGATCGACGACAGTGTCATCTTCCCGCAGTCCTTCTTGGACTCGGCCGAAGCGTCTGACTTTGCGGGACCACGATCGCCTTGCTGCGCCGCCGCCGCGAGGCGAGCCTTCAAGACGTCAAGAGGTTCAGAGCGCTCAAGTGAATTCAGCTTCTCAACAAGTTCCCCATGTTTGAGGATGGTGCATCGAAGCTCAAACCCCGGAAGTGCGAGATCGCCAAGGGCGAGGCTCACTTCCGTTCGAACGATTGAAGCGACCGCGCAGGATGAATTGGCTAATTCGGTAAGTGAACGAATATCGACATTGCTCGAGGAATCACCTTGAACCATGAGGACCTGACCATTCTTGCACCTAGTAGCTACAAAGTCCCCAGCAAGGCGAAAGTACACATCAATCTTGTCCTTAACCTGAGCAACTGACGGAACCAAAGTCTTTGAGCCAAGGTAGAGATTCGTGTGATGCGTGAGATCGCACACCGAGTCGTCCGTTGCCTTGTTCGGCCGAAGCGTGATAGCACTGGCTCGCTGGCTCGGGAGGGGGCTCAGCAGAAATGCTAACAACCCAAAGAGGAGCAGGTTGCGCGATGGGATCATGGACGCTCCCTTGACCGCAGGCTGTGGGTAGTATATGAAGTGAACGGCGCGACGACACGGACGTTGTCGCAGACTGTTTCAGTTGGAGCGGAGTGATGGCGAGGGTCAAGTCGGCGGCGTGGACGTTCGGGCTGGTGGGTGCACTTGCCGCAGCTACCGTTGCCGATCGGGGTGCCTTCGTGATCGCCTTCTTCTGGTTGATGTTCGGTGGTATCGCGGGACTGCTCGTTCTGCTCGCAAGTCGGTCTGAGGTAGAGATCGAACCGCCCGAAGTTGCTGTCCGCAATCCATTCACCGACCAACTTGGCGTACATCGATACCCTGGTGACGTGCTGGACGTTGAGAATCATCCAGCGCCTGGGGCACACGGTCGTTACTGACCCGATGGCTGGCAGAAGACGAGTTCACTTTCGTCTTCCACTGTTTGGCTGCATCTGGGGAATTTCAGGAGTGGCCTGAATCGACCTTGACCGCTCGGAGGATTCTTGTCGGGCACGAGCTTGATCTGCATCGCGTAGCGCGGACTCGGAACCGATATCGATAAGCTCCTTCGCATTGGTCGCGAGCGCTGATGCGTCATCGCGCAGCGCCCGGAGGTTTCCGAGCTGCTGCGACTTCTTGGTCGAAACTGTCCCGTCTGGGTTACGAACGATCTCGTTGCGACTGTCGAAGTCCGAAGCAGGGGTTCGACGGCTCGCTGCCTCGTCCACGCGCTGTGCAAGGTCTCCCTTCACCTGACCCAGTGGTCCTGGTACTTCTGGTGCAACGAGAGTGGCAGTGCTGATCCGTCTCCCGACGGTTCTGTCATTCGCAGCGTCAGCGCCAGAGACCCTTTCCCGCGCGAAGAGTGGATCGGTCCGATCTTGCGCGGCGACTGCTCTGACGGCATCGAAACTCGTTGGCAAAGCAGACCCAGAGGCGGTCACCGTGGGCGGAAGGGCTCGAGATGCCAACTCGCTGGCCATCGCCGCTTGAAGCGCAAGGCTGTCGGAGCCGTACTCGCTGGCCAGGCGTTGGTAGCGCTTGATGAAGTCAGAGTTGGCTGGAAGTTGAGCGAGATCGATGGACAGGACCTCGCCAGTCTCATGAGCCTTGGAAAGACGCTCTGCAATCGCGGTCCGTTCCGCGAATGTGGACTGCGTAGTCTCGGCGCGACCAACAGCGGTCGAAAGTCGGGAGGCGAGCTCTTCACCTTCGCGCTGGTCGCTGCCAAGCGCACGCACAAGCGATTGGTCCCGAGTAGCACGCTCGGCGAAGGATCGAAACTCGCGGAGTTGATCAGATCCAAGCTCGTTCGCAACCTTCTGTTCAGTCTCATCAAGCGATCGTGTGTAGCTCTTGCCGGCAGATCCAGAAGCATTCGCCTTGATCGGGCTGATGCCGGGAGTTCCGGCGCCGCCGGAAAGTTGAAAGGCGATGTTCGCGACCTGCTGTGCGCTCAGGCCGGTCGTCCGAGCTACAGATTCCGTGATGCTGCGAAGCCGATCTGCGGCCGCACCCATATCGGTACTGGAACTGATGGCCTGTCCGTCGCTCCGTGCGGTTGAACGGAAGCGCCCGGAGCCTCGGGTCATGGTGTCGACGAGTACGGACGAGAGATCTTGAGAGGCCGACACTGCGTCGCTTCGCGCTGCTTCCGCTGACTTCGATGCCTCCTGTACCGATGACTGCGTCACGCGCGACGAGACAACACGAGAGGCAGCGCTCTCGTTGCGGAGGTAGGAGGTGGCCTGCGCCCCGCTGGCGGTGGTCGTGACCCAGTTTCCGTCCAGATCCTGTTCGCGACTCACCCAGGGGTTCGAGTTGGATGGACTGATGGTCCGCTGGTCCATCGACACGTTGCCCATGCTGGCATTGCCAGTGGCTGCGGCTGCAGATGCGTTTCCGGACATCGAGGCGGCCTGTAGGCCTTGCAATCCACCCATGACGGCCGAGCCGAAGTTGACCATTCGGTTGGCCAGCGCCCAGGCGAGCATGGGGATTCCGATGATCAGGTACGAGACTACCGCCTGCGCAGAGACCGAGTTCGAGTAGATGGGCGAGGCTGTCTGCAGCGAGAGCGCCTTCACGCCCCCGCCAATCTCGGCAGCGGCGGCCTGGTCGAGTTGCCCGTAGAGCGTCGCCATGTAGTTCAGGATCGCGAACAGCGGCGGCCAGAGCTGAATCGACACCAAGGCGATGGCATAGCCCGAGAGGATCATGATCGTCGTGCGGCCGCTTGAGACGAAGAGCAGCAGGACAACGAGCGGGAACACCGCGTAGCACATGGCTTCCGCGACGTTTCGGACCACCGGCAATGCCTGGGACGAGATCTTCGCGCCGTTGATCCAGGATGCGTTTTGGGCAGCCACTGCTTGTGCGCGACCGGTGGCGAGCATCATGCAGGCCGGATCGTTGATGCGCTGGCAGCCCATCTCTCCCGCGTCGTTGATTGCATTGACGATGGCGTTCTGGCGGATCAGGTCGGCGGCCGTCGCTGCGGCGCCGGCGATCTGCGATCGGATGTAGGCCTGGGGAATCTGGTTGAGCACCGCTGCCTGGGCGGCGGCCGCGGGCAGGTCCGGGTTAAGTCGCTGACCAAGGCGCGCCACAAGCGCGTTCAGCTGCGCGGGCAAACGTCCGGCGATCGACGCGTATGCAGCGTCACAGGTGGTGGTGGTGACGCCCGCGCCGGCCGTGATCACGGTGAACCTGGCGGGGTTGGTCGCCGCCATCGCTGCCCAGAGGTTGTCCGACGTGGAGAACGCCGTTGCCGACAAGGTGCCGTCGGCGATGTCATACGCGGTGCAGTTGTTCGCGAAGTTGAGGATGTCGTTGAGCACTGCAGGATCTGGGATCGAGATGCTGCGGGTCTCCTGGATCAGCCGGCTTCCGAACATCAAGCCGTTCTGCTGGTAGGAGAGTTCTCCGGGCAGTGAAGCCGGGCCCGGCAGCGTCTGGAAGGCCGTCTCAAATAGCTCGGTGATGGTGTTCCCGATGGTGCTGGTCAGTCCACCCAGAGCCGCCATCCCGAACGGCACATTCGCGATGACGCGATTGGCCGTGCCGCCAGTCTTGTCCACCACCGCGACGGTCACGCGCGGCACGAACAGCACGCCGTAGATCAGCACCACCGATGCCAGCCACCTCCAGCCAACCAGCTTCTCCGGCTGGAACATGTAGGCGACCATCGCTGCGACGAAGCCGCAGAAGGCGACAGCAGCGATGGCGCTCAGATACGTGCCCGAGGCCATGATCGCCGCGATGGCGTTGAAGATGCCAGCCAACGCGTCGCTGTTGTGGTACGCGAAGATCTCCCACATGACGGTGCCCTTCGGTGCGTCGAAGCCGCTACTTGCTGCCGCGACTGGAGTAGCCCAGCATGTCGAGCGCATGTAGCGACATGCTCGATCTGAGGTTGCGCTCCAAGCGCTCCATGTCGGTGGCGACGGTCGAGACAGCGGTGACTTTGCGGTAGAGCGTGGCCTGTTCCTGCTGGAGAAGGGCCATGAATTTCTGAACATCCTCCCGCTGTTGACGAGCCAGCTTTCGCTGTTCGTCATTCAGGCGATGCTGCTTCGTCAGCGCCGAGATGGCTACGTTCGCGAACTGGTTGAGGAACGTGAAGGCGTAGTCGGCCGCGATGACCTCGCGATAGTTGCCGATCATCATGTCGGCGAGGCCTGAGCCCGGGATGGTGTTGCCGATCGACAGCATGCGCCAGACGGGGATGCTGGTGCTGTTCACGAACCCGACCGCAGCCGAATTGTTTGGGATCGCGGTGCGGGTGCGGATGTTGTCTGAGATGGCCTGCATGATGTCCGAGACCTTCTTGGTCAGCGGCTGATGCACGTAGGTGTTGTCGCGAGTGATCGCGTCGCAGTCGGCGTAGTTGTTGCATCGAAGGAGCTGGAGGTTGATGTTGCCGCCTGCGGCATCGGACTGTCCGTAGAGCAGCTGCGCGACCGTCGTGATGCTCGGGCCGATGTACTCGGGGTCGCGGTTGGCCGCCTCAGCGGGGAAGATCACTGCCCCGACGATGCTCATCACCAGTTCGCGCGCGGGGTCGTCGAGCGTGTCGATGGACTTGAGGGCACGCCACGTGAAGTTGCCGACGAACGGCGCCTGGGCCGCGATGTTGGCGTCGGCACTGGTGCGCGCCGAGGCAAGGATGGTCGGACTGTCGGATGCGCAGCGCCGCATGGCCGAGTCGATGTCGGTTTCCATGCCCATCTGCATGGCCAGCTTGGCGCACGCTCGTTGCGAGTCGTAGCCGACCGCTTCGGCCGCGGACGACACGAGGGCCGTCGCGGTCTCGCACGAGTTGATGCGGGCGTTGTTGATCCAGGTCTCAAGGCCCTTGGCCCACTTGGTCAGGCCGCCCAGCAGTGGCGAGACGGCTTCGAGCGCCAGTTGGAACGCGATCCCGGGTAGAGCCGCCGTGATGTTGCGCAGCATGTTGCGGAACTCAGTGGCGGAGATGTGCGAGAAGGACCCGCCGAAGAGGTCGATGCCGCCACAGCCGCCCTTGGCAGTCGGGAACTGGATCGCAGCGAGCTGGTAGGTCTTGTTGGGCGACCGCAGGTAGAGGTTGCCGCCGGTGTAGGTGTTGAACGTCTGCCCTTTGAACGCCCCCGGCGCCGTGTAGTTGCCGATGGCGCCCAGGTTGTTGAACATGGTGTTCACCTCGGCGTTGAGGTCGCCGGCGTAGGTGATCGGTGACGCGAGGACCAGTGCGTAGGCGACCAGGACGGCGATCAGCTTGCGGAGCATGATGCGTGCGGACATGACGGCTCCCTATTGAAGATTGACCCGACGGGTGATCGACGGCACGTACGCGTCAGCGCCCGGTGCGGTGACGGTGGCGATGCGCTCGAGGAGTTGGGACTCGGAGAGCACGCCGAAGCCGATCGGCATGATCTTTCCGGTGAAGGGCTCGGCCAGGTAGACCGCGGGCACCTGCGTGACCTGCAGCGTGCGCGCAATGCCGTTGTCTCGGCGGAAGTTGGGGAAGTTCGGCAGGCCCTTGCCGTCGACGCTGATCGGCACGACCTGGACACCGAAGCGAGCGCTGAACGCCTCCAGCGTCGGTGCGAAGGCGTGACAGTAGGGGCAGTCGGAGCGGAAGAAGAAGAACAGCACGTGGCTGCGCGCCAGGTCGGTCAGTGACTGCGCTCGGCTGTTCGCCTGCTCGCGGTCGAAAACCTCGATCGCGCGTGAGTTCACCGGCCGCCCCTGCAGCGTCATGTCCAGTTCCGGTGTCGCCCAGGCCACCCGCTGGGCGACGTCGGAGAAATAGCTCGCTTGGCGAACGACCTGCGCCTCAAGCTGCATGTAGCGCCGGACGTTGTCCTCGCTTGGCCGGATGATCGCGATGTTGC
>ERZ761603.647-NODE-647-length-28495-cov-49.105767_pt1 | contig 28495 bp, 25 predicted proteins | sample MGYA00511879_ERZ761603 | MGnify/ENA primary metagenome ERZ761603 (study PRJEB28899, sample SAMN02850040) | bioreactor sludge metagenome | biome: EBPR Sludge; feature: EBPR Bioreactor; material: flocular biomat | place: Australia: Thorneside Wastwater Treatment... | reverse complement strand
AGATTACAAGGTGACTGGAGTTCAGACGTGTGCTCTTCCGATCTGGTGGCGGCGATGGCCGCGGCCGTCGCCGGCGGAATCTCGAAGCGCTCGCTGTGCATCCGGTGCTCGGCGATCCTGTCGACGCGTACCGGCTGATAGGTGCCGGCGCCGACGTGCAGGGTCAGGAAGGCGGTTCCGACGCCTTGGGTGCGGAGCGTGTCGAGGAGCGCCTCGTCGAAATGCAGACCGGCGGTGGGCGCGGCGACGGCGCCCGGTGCGCGGGCATAGACGGTCTGGTAGCGGGTTTCGTCGGCTGCTTCAGGCGGGTGCTCGATGTAGGGCGGCAATGGCAGCTTGCCGTGCTGCTCGGCGAGTTCCCATAGGTTGTCGCGGTCGACCAGTTCCAGCGCGAAGAATTCGCCGCTGGCGCCGCAGCGATCGGTGACGCGTACCGCGAAGGCGTCGGCCAGCGTGAGCCGGGCCCCCGGCTTCGGCGCCTTGCTGGCGCGGATCTGCGCGATGGCGTGGGTCGCGTCGACGATGCGCTCGAGCATGACCTCGACCAGGCCGCCGCTTTCCTTTTGCCCGAAAAGACGCGCCTTGATGACGCGGGTGTCGTTGAACACCAGCAGGTCGCCGGCGCGCAACAGTCCGGGCAATTCGGCGAATTTGCGGTCAACAAGCCGTCGACCGCGGACGTGCAGCAGCCGGCTACCGCTGCGTTCGGGGGTCGGGTGTTGGGCGATCAGTTCGGGCGGGAGGGGAAAATCGAAGTCGTCGACGGTCAACGCCATGGGCAAGGATCGCTTGGGAAACAGGATCGGCTTTCCGTCGGGAAAGCCGATCAGTCGTTACCGGCGCTCCGCGCCGGCATCGAACAAGCTGCGGAATGACTTACGGCACAATGGCTTGCACTTTTCCAATGGCCGCCGGCTAGGGCCGTGGCACGTACACCGTATAGCCCCGCGGCGCCGCCCAGAAAGGGGCGTGGCCTTCGGGTCCCGAGCGCTGGTCGTCGGGTCGGTGCACGTCGCTGCCGCTCCACCAGGCGACGGGGGTGAACTCCCGGTCGCGCCAGCGGGTGCGCACCCAGGCACCACGCCAGTCGTCGCCGCGGTTGTTCCAGACGAAGATCAGGCCGGGCTGGTTGCCGGCGCCGAGGCGCTGCATGATGTAGACATCGTCGTCCACCCACAGGACTTCGGTGCCCCCGCCAGCATGTTTCTCGTGGGCCGCCACCAGGGCGGCAATGCCGTTTGGCGACCCCGGCTGGCCCAGGCCTTCGACGAAGTAGTCCTTCCAGAAAACACAGGGAGATCCCTCGTGGGTCAGGATGTAGCCGTAGGCGAGCATCTTGTCGTTGACGATGCCGCGACCCTGGTCACGCAGGTCGTGGTTTTCGACGAAAGTGACGGCGGAGCGGTTGACGTCCTTGGCCAGGCCGGGCTGATGGATCAGGTTGCGCAGGCCGAAACCGTAATGATCGCAGATCGACTTGAGCGTCTCGCGCAGAGGAAAGTCGAAGGCTCTAACCGGGTTCTGGTTGGAGAAAGCGGTGATGTCGATCCAGCGCTCGATGGCACGTGAGTTGTCCCAGTACTCGGCGACGCCGTAGGGCTTGACCACCTTGCCGGCGCGCTGGTAGCGGTACTCCTGGACGGCCGTGACGGTATTGGCGCCGTACCCCTTGACGTAGTCGTAGCGGAAGCCGTCGAAGCCGATCTCCTCGACCAGCCAGCGGGCCAGTTTGAGGATCTCGCCGAACACAAGGGGGTTGCGATGGGAGAGGTCCGGCATTTCGCCGAAGCTGCCCTCTTCCCAGCTCTCGTAAGGATTGGGGAGGAAGCACTCCCAGTCGCGGCGGAACTTTCCGCTGGCAGGCTCAAAGCGGGTCCAGCGTTGTTCGCCGGTGATCGGGTTCAATTCCTGGGCGTCGCCTCCGCTGCAATGGTTGACGACGAAATCGGTGATCACGTCCATCCCGTTTTCGTGGGCGGCCCCGATCAGGGCCAGCAGTTCGTCCTTCGAGCCGAACCAGGTCTTGACAGAGCCCCTCTGGTCGAATTCGCCAAGATCGTAGTAGTCGTAGGGGTCGTAGCCCATCGACGGGCCGCCGAGATTGGCCGCCTTGTGCACCGGGGGCAGCCAGAGGGCACCGAAACCCGCCTCGGCCAAGGCTGCGACGTGGCCACGGACGTGGTTCCACCATTGGTACTCCTGCTGCGCTTCGCGCGGACAGTCCCAGAAAAATGCCTGCATCATGACGGTCATGACAGCCTCCCAAGGTCGCGGAGATCTCCGCTCATGGTGACATGATAGTCCGGGCCGGCCCTAAAGTCCGGTACAGGGTTCCCGTCATGAACTACCCAAAAACGGCTGGATGGTGCCCCGAGCCAGACTCGAACTGGCACACCTTGCGGCGGCGGATTTTGAATCCGAATTTGAACCCTTTGGCACCAAGCTATTAAACAAAAAAGCAATTTAATTCAATTAATTACGCTACCTAGCGTTACCGCATTTTAACACAAGTTACCCCATTTAGTGCTGCAGAAGTGCTGCAAGTCAGTTGCGTCACGCTGGTTCTCCAAGGAATTTGGGGTAGCAGGAAAGAAATGGTGTCCCGGTGCATATACTGGAGGCAGTCATGTGACTGTGCCTTTATGGAGCATGACACCGTGGAACAGCTACTTTCTCCCAAAGCTCTGGCCGTATTGCTCGGCCTTGCAGAGCAGACTATCTATAACCGCCATTCAATCGGCGGCGACCTCCCTCCTTCTATCAAGCTCGGCCGAGCATTGCGATTCCGTCCCGCTGATGTTTCTGCATGGCTGGATGGACATCGACACACGGAAAGCACTACGCCAGCACCAGCGCCCTCGTTATCGGTACGGCGTCCTGGGCGTCCGACAAAAGCCGAGCAAATTGCGGCTCGGCGCACGCAGTGAGCTATACGTTCAAAGCACCCCGGCCGAAACCGGAGAGGGGCGCTTTAAATCGTCCGCACTAACGAGTGCGGGCCGAACAAAATTAAACCCCGCCGCAGTCAGCACGCGGAGGACACACTAGATTTGCGGTAAGCAGTACAAGGGCACAGCTATTGCGCTGCTGAAGCGGCACACACAACAGGTGTGCCGATGTTGTCCATATTATCCCCCTTGGCCGGTGGCAGGCCGAATTCAATCATCACCACCGAATCGCTGGCGCGGTTTGCTGAACTTGTCAATAAGATTGGAACAAGTCCGGCAACTGCACTTCGGAAACGGAAAACCGCAGCACGCAAGAAGGTAATGCGCATCATCGGCGAACAGCGTAAGTATGCCGGTACTGCGAATTTGAGAGCCGTAGCGCTGACGCTGACCTACCGGGATGCCAAGCTATTTTGCTCAAAGCACATCAGCACCTTCCTGGACCGCTTGCGCCGGGCACTCAAGCGATTGGGGCACAGCCTTCCCTATATCTGGGTGCTGGAGCGTGCCAGCCAGTTTCACTACCACCTTATCCTGTGGCTCCCACGGAACTATATCCTTGACCCGGCCAAACTGGCGAAGTGGTGGACCTGGGGCAGCACATGGGTCGAAAGCTGTCGCAGCGTCAAAGCCTGGGGTCGATATATGGCCAAGTTCGACAGCATTCAGACCCTGCCGAAAGGTGCCCGCCTCTATGGCTACGGAGGGTTGGATGATGCCGGCACGCTAGCGTTGTCCCGTGCAACCCTGCCGCGTTGGCTTCAGGGGCTTCTCCCGGCAGGTCATCGTGCCCGCCGCTGTCCGGGAGTAGGATGGGCAGACATGACGACGGGGGAAATCTACCGCTCCCCATATGTATGGACGCCTCGTGGCGCTGTCCTCGCTACGGCTAGCCGGCCAACTTATCATTGACCTGCTTGAAGACATCCCGCCCCGTGTCGTCGGTCTCCACGGCGAACAGGAATAGGCAGAGGCCATTGCTGGATTGCTCCCACTGGAAGCCCACTTGCATCTTCTCTTTGGAGTCGTCGTTGGTCTTGTAGGGCTCGCCCTTGTACTCGACCACGAGTACCCGGCCATCTGTCAGTTCGGCGACGAAATCGGGGTAGAAGTAGTCCGATGAGGTCGGCAGCCAGAAGGAGCATTGAGGCTGCTTCTCGATGTTGCGGACCCAGTGCTTCACTTTGGAGTGGGCGTCGATGGCCTGCGCGCAGCAGAACTCTTCCACTGTCTTGCCGGCGTTCGTCTTCTCGCGCAGGTCGTGGATGACGGGGTAGAAGTGTTTGCTGAATTCGTAGCTGCCCTGATAGAAATTCCGGGCCGGATACTTGCCGGGGTCGAAGGTGAAGCTGAACTGGGCCACGTCTTCCAGCTTGGGAACGGTCATCTCGAACAAGCGCCCCTGGAAACCCTTCTTAATGGCCTGCTGGCGTAGGCGTCCCACCTCGCTCTTGATCGCGTCGGCCAACTGGAAGCGCGCCCGTACTAGTGCGGTCAGGCTGAAGCCCTTGCCATGGATGAGGTAGGCCAGCAGCTTCACCAGATAGGCCTGAAGGTCGAACTGTGAAACATAGGGCTGCCGCACCTGTCCATCCAGCCAGCGGACCAGATTCTGTTCGCTGACGTGGCTGGCGACCTCGTTCAGCTTGAGTTGCTGGGCGTCGATATGCTTGTAGGTCACTTTTTCGCCGTTGACGTCAATTTCAAAGGAATTGACCGTCTCATGGATGGCGAAGTTATCCAGTTGTACCGGCGTATCCAGCAGGCTCCAATCGCCCAGCTCCGCCAGGGTGTCCTTCTCGACGACTTCCAGATGGTCATCCAACTCAAGGCAGAGCTGCGGTACGGGCGCGAAGCTCAGCCCCAACTGGGCCGGGGCCTTCATGGACTGGCGAATGGCACGATGGTCGGCGAACTGCTGTGCCACCTTTTCCCTGGCCTTGGCCGGTAGCTTGGCGGTGACGAAGGCCTCGGCCTGCTTCAGTGTCTCGTTATCCACGTTGCCCTTGAGCACCAGCGTTGCCCCCTGGGACGTGGGGTGAATCTGCACCTGGGCCTTCAGTTCCTCAGGCCAATGCTGCGTTTCGGGCACTGCGGGAAGGTCGATGTGGCAGTCGGGGACCGTTGCGGCCATCGCCGCTACAGAAGGAGGCGTTCCGCCTTCACCGCCGGTCAGCGGCAAGGGCTGCTGGGGCACGATGAGGCCCGCCGTATCCAGCCGCTCGAAGCCCATGTTCTGAACCAGCCGGTCTCTGAGGTTGCTGGCAGCCTCGGCGAAGTTGTTGGCGACGATATGGGCGTAGGCCTTGTTCAGCGGTGCCTGGCTGCGGTCCTGGGCGTAGGGCATACGCAGCACCCGCCCCAACAACTGCTCCACGTCCTTGGCGGAGCCTACCGATTGCAGGCTGGAGAGTACGTAGGCAAAAGAGCAATCCCAGCCTTCCTTCAGGGCTTCCACCGTTATGACGTAGCGTAGCGGGCAGGCTGGGTCGAAGAGGTTTATGCCGTTCAGCTCCTTCTGGGCGCCAGTGGCAATCGCAATCTGCTCGGCGGGGATGTTCTCCTGCTCGATAAGGTGCGCCTTGACCACGTCTACAGTGGCCTCGCCACCCTTGGGCATGGCTTGGACCAGCACGATGGGCCGCACGTAGTCTGCTTCCTTCTGAGCCACGACCTCCAGCCCGTCGCGGGTCAGGATTGCATCGCGCAGGCACTCGCGCCAGCCCTCGGGGTGCTCGGCCAGCACGATGGGTAGCTTAATCATCTGCTCGGCTCGCAGCTCTTGGGCGGAAACGTGGTAAAGCACGTTGTTGCCGGTGACCGGCGTCGCGGTCAGCTCCACCACGCAAGCCGGATTCAAGCGCCCCAGCGTCTTGAAGAAGCGGTCGGTGCGGTTGTTGTGGGCTTCATCCACAATCACCAAGGGCCGATGCAAGTGTATCCAGTTCGCCACCGACCACTTCACCCGGCCGATGTCCTTCTCGGTCAGGAAAGGTTGGCTGGCGAGGTCCGCCGCCGTCACCTTCTCAAGCCCGGCGGCCAAGGCGGGCGGCAGGTCGCGGAAATGCTCCTGTAACTCCTCGAAGAAGGCGTAGACGTTGCGCTTGCTGGTATCCGATACGTTCAGGGACTGAATGGTCGTCACCACGATGATGCAGGCCTTGCCCACATCACTCGTGCCCACGGTTTGCAGGCTTTCGAGGTCCGCTACCCGCAGCCGGTCGCCCACGTAGTGGGCCAGGGCCTGGCGGTAGGGGTGGCGAATGTCCGAGAGGGCTTCCAGCGTCTGGCTGCGGATGGTGTCCGAGGGCGTCAGCCACAGGACGATGGGAGTGTCTGTGTCCTGCAACGCCTCGCCCACCTGAGCGACGGCATGGGCAGCGAGCAGCGTCTTGCCGCCGCCGGTAGGCACCCGCAGGCAAACGCAGGGGATATCACGGAACGTCTCGTGGTAGCCCTGACCGGACCGGCCCTGGTCGTTCATTGCCTCGTCCCACGCCTGAGGCACGGGCACGCTACGGCTGCGCTTCACGAAGCCGACCAAGGCGGCCAGGGCGTCGTTCTGGTATTTCTTCAGTGTCAGCATGGTCAGGCTCTCAGCGCATGGTCACGTCGTAGGGAATCTGCTTGAAGGTCACCCCTTCAGCCTCCATACGCGCCGGCCCCAGCCGGGCTGTTTCGCCATAAACCACAAAGGGCACCTGCGCCGGGCATAGCTCCCGCAAATGGGCCAGGATGGCGCTGGTCAACACATTACCCCCCGCCGGCCTCCGGTCGCCGAGGATGCCGTTGTAGAGCAGGAAGTAAGCCTTGCTCTCATGCATCCCCAGGAAGGGGCTGTCGAAGGCCTGTTGCCCGGGGCTGCCGGTTTCCACGTGCCAGACATAGGCGGCCAGGGTTGGGAACTTCACCGCCGCATTGAGCCTGCCGTCCTCGTCGAAGGCTGGTTCGCCGAGGGTAAGGAAGGAGAAGCCACCGCCACCAAACCAGGCGAGCGCCTCGCTGATGCCGCCCTGCTCGCCGGCAATGACCTTTTCCAACCGGGGAATGCAATGGGTGCGGGCGTGCTCGCCCATTTCGATGCCGATGTAGCGGCGGCCCATTTTGTGGGCGACTGCGGCCGTGGTACCGGAGCCGAGGAAGGAGTCGAGAACGAGGTCCCTCGGATTGGTTGCGATATGGATAATCCGATTTAACAGCGCCTCCGGCTTTGGAGTCTCGAACGCAGCTTTTTCACCAAAGAGCTTTTCCATCTCTGCGCTGGCGTGCTGGTTCAGCCCAGCATCAGCCCAAACAGACGGCGCACTCATCCCTTGTTTTGCTTCGGTTTTGAACAGTTTTCTCATCGGGGTTTTCGCACTTCCCTTCGCGCCCCAAAAAAGTCGGCTGTCGGCTTGAAGCCGGGCCATTTCGTCTCGATTATGACGCCAGCACGTGCCCTTCCGCGGCCAGACCTCCTCGCCTGTATATGGATTGGTTACTGGATAGTAAAGACTCTCGACGTACCGGCCACCTTTTCCGTTCGCCGTGGTGTCTATCTTTCGGAAGGGGCCGCGCGGGTCTGGGCCGCTGGGCTCGGAGAATACCTGATACTGTGCGTCAGCCTTCTCTGTCCGAGGCATGAGATTGAATCGTTCTTCGGCGAGCGTTTTCTTTGAATCGGAAAGGCGCGACTTGGACCACGCGAGAATGTGGTCGTGAGTTGCTCCTATCTTTCGGTCGTTAGGCGGGCCATCTCGCTTTTGCCAAGAAATGTCAAGAATGAAGTGCTTCCGACCGAACACCTCATCCCCAAGAACCTTCATGTAGTGAGCTTCGTTGTCATCCAGGGACACCCAGATGCTGCCATCTTCAGCCAGCAAATCCCGCAACAGAACAAGGCGCGGGTACATCATCGAAAGCCATTGACTGTGTTCGAGGTTGTCGTCGTAGTGCTCGAAAGCACTCTTGGTATTGTAAGGCGGGTCAATGAAGATGCATTTCACCTGACCGGCATAAAAAGGCAGCAGTGCCTTCAGGGCCTGCAAGTTGTCGCCCTGGATTAGCAGGTTTTCGGCGGCGCTGGCCTCGTCCCCATAGGTGGTCTCACGTTTCAGCAGGTGGTAAGGCACCTCGCTGGCGGTGTCCTTGGCGTTGTTCTTATTAACCCAGTCGAGAAACGGCATGTGGCTTGCAATCAGGCAGAAGATATAAGGGCGTCATTGTAGCCCGACTGCCTGGCCTGCCGTCGCAGGCCAGGTACTTGCGGATACGGCTGGGCGAACTCAGAGGTCGCCGCTCCACCCCCCGCCGTCCCAGACCGAATCGGCCGAAGACCACGGATTGGAGTGAACATCGGTGCCCCACGGGCTGCCGCCCACGTCGACACCGCCGACGGTGTCAGTGGTCATCGGAAGGCCGGTTGCGGGGTTGATTGGTGTGCTGGACATGGTCTTTCTCCTTTCGAGGGGTGAGGTTCGCCCCGCCGACCATCGGCGAGGCAGGGGGCATTAGTCTTCGTGGGGCATCAGGATGGTGATGACGGGGGCGCAGTCATCGCCGGGGCCGATGTGCAAGTGCAGCGTCACCAGCCGGGGACGGGTAGCGCGTCCGCCACGCGCCACGCGGTAGAACTGGATGGGGACATGCTGGCCGTCGGTTTTGCGTGCGGTAATCGCGGCCATCCAGAGCACATCCCAAAGCCGGCCAGCTTCGTCCTGGTGAGTTTGGTGCTGGCTGTCCGCCTCGCTCCACTCCACACAATCCGCCCACGCGGCGGCGGTCATCGCCACCGGAAGACGAAAACCGGCTTCACGAGCTGTCTGGCTCACGTGGACCAAGGTGCCATCGGCAATCGCATCGGCCCGCGTATAGCGTGTAGGCGTAAATCACGTTGCCGAAGAGGGATTCGAAGTGGTTGGTTGGTGTCATGGTGTTGCTACTTTCAAAACTGCTGGGTTCCAAGATTCCGAGCCCCTTACTTGCCTTGCCGGCCTGGCGTAAGGGTTCATTGCTGCTTTCCGCTGTACTTCCTGAGTTCGTCGCCCTGGCGACTAGAGCACCCAGGGCACAGGGACAGCCAGCAAGGGCGCAGCCGAGCCCGCAGCCCGCCAGGGACCGGGAGAAGGGGCGCATGCAGTGCCGAAGGCCCTTGCGGGGTGACCGACCTGGGTGAGGGTCGTCAACAGGTGGGTGACGGACTCAAGAGGTGGAAGGCGCTATCCATGCGCCAAGGCCGGTTGTCGCGTCAGTCTTCTGACGCGAAGACTCGCACGGGCTGGCAACAGTCCGTGCCATGTCAGCGCAAACCGTAGGCGCGTAGTCGCTGGGCGATAGCCGAGCGACGAAGGGGAGCCGCGCGCAGCATGGGGCAAGGCGTCCAGCCGCAGCCCCCGGAAACAAGCTCGCCCCAGAGAGATTGATTCCGGGCTTGGGGGGAGCCGGTTGGCGCTGGCGGCCCCAGCCGACCAGAGACGCGCCCACGCGTCGGCAGCCAGCCGGGGGGCAACGCCCCGGCGCCCCGGGCCGCAGGCGCGGGAAACCCTATTGCGTCGAGCGAAGCAAGACCGAAGGCGAAGCCGAAGCCAGCGGCGCGTCCAGCGACGAGGGGCGAGAGGGTTTCCCGCGCGTGGAGTGGCGCGCGAAAGCGCAGAACGGAAGGCGTGGGGCGCCCAGTCTTTCGGGGGCACGGGCGGCGTCCAGACGCACGAATTGCCGGCCGGGCGTCCAGCCCGGGGAAAGGCCATGCTGCCCCATGGCCGCGACGCGGCCGGTCGTACCCCCTATTCGCCCACTGTCGAAGGGGGAGGCGAATAGGGGGCTCGTCGCTATACCGGATATCAACCGACAGGAGATAAACGATGACAATGCAGGACGGACGGGCAATCGCCCAGGAGAACGAGATACGAGTGCTGCGAGCGCTGCACCGCTTCGGCTGGCTGCGCACCCGCGACCTCGCGGCTCTAGTGTGGCAGCGCTGGGCACGGAGCCCCGCGGGAGAGCCGAGCCTAAGGCCCCTCTTGCCGACGGGCGCCGGGTTGCGAATGGCGCAACGTACCTTGCGTCGCCTACGTGAGACGAGGCAGGTGCTTTGTAGCCGGGCGCCTGATGGAGCCCTGATTTACGCCTTGGCCGAAGCCGGTGCACGCGTTCTGCAGCAAGTTGGAGTAGCAGCGGCAACGGGCAAGGACTTGATGCGCAGCTTCAGCACGGCGCATTACCGGCACCGTTGCATTGCAAATGAAATTGCTGTCGGCGCCATCGTTAATGGTTTTCGGACGGCCACGGAACGTGAGATTGCTCAGGGACGCTGGATCGGCGGCGAGGAAGGTGTCGCGGGTAAGAGGCCCGATGTATTGGTGCGCGGTGATTCAAGGGTTTGGTGGGTGGAGGTCGAGCGCAGCAGGAAGAATGCGAAGGACTATGCGCAACTGTTGTGCTGGCTCGACGTAGTGGTTAGGGATGCATTTTGCCCTTCCGGTCCAACGCTGCTGGGTGAGCGACTGCGCTGGTCCCGGGTGATATTTGTTTGCAGTGCAGCGTTTCGCGCGAAACTGTGCCGCGACCTCGTCATGACCGGCTGGACGAATGGACACATCGACGCCCTATTATTGTTCGAGACGTCGCTATACAAGTTTAAGGACATAGTATTTTCTTAAAAGAGGGCATTCAGGAGTGGCTTGGACCGGCACCACTCCGTATTTATTTTTCATACCGCAGCAAAATATCGGCTTGCGGGCCCAGGGGGACGCGTCGCCGGTCCCCCTTGGGTTTTTCTGCTGACGTCTACTCAGTAGAACAAATCAACTCAGGCGGTTGCACGTAATGCAGCGACCAGTTCCGAGGGAGTCGGATTGTAGTACCTCATCGCCATCTGCAAGGTTTTCCACGTCATCACCTTAGCAAGGGTGGCCATTGGCATGAGTGGGGCCATCCGGCTAGCCGCTTCATGACGCAAATCGTGAAACCGCAAATTACTCAGGCCGGCCCGGTCTCTGGCTCGACGAAAAGCACTACCCAAGGCTTGCTCCGTACGGAAAGCACGCCCGAAAACAAACCCGCTAATGTCGCGCGGCAATTCCCGCAGAACATCGACTGCCTTTTCGGTGAGCGGTACCGGGACCAAACGCTGCTTGTGCTCTTCGTCTTTTGTCATCACCCAAACTACGCCCTCCCGGAGGTCAATCTGCTCCCAACGCAACGCCGCTAGCCTTCCTTCTCGCAAACCTGTTTCAATCGCTAGCTGTATTGCCGCCTTGAGTTGCTTCGGATTTGCCCGGGCTTCAGAGGCTGTGGTCAAGAGACGGTCTTCCTCGTCGCCAACAAGGCGGCGCTCTCGACCACCGGGGATTTTTGGGGCGCGGATACCCTTTATTGGGTTTTCCACGGCCATCGACCAATCTTTCCGGGCGTGATTGAATATCGCGCTTATTAGCGCGAGTTCAAGGCGAACGGTGTTTGGTCCGACCTGCTTCAGTCGCACGTCGCGGTACTGGGAAAAGTCGACCGCTCGCAATGCGGCCAAGGGCCGTAGCGCTAACGGATGGGCCTTCCAGCACTTGATACGGCTCAGTTCTTGCCGTGCTCCGATTTTGCAGTGGGTGACTTCTTCCTCATAGCGACTAAGAAGTTCGCCAAGTGTCGTGCGCTCCAATTCGCTGCGGTCGGTGAATACCCCGCGGACCATTTCCGATTCAATGACCGACGCCCAGGCTTTTGCTTCACGCTCCGACTCGAACGTCTTGCACTGTTTTGGATAACCTTTCCGGCGGACGGTAACTTGATATTGATAATCGCCGCGTTTGACGATACTGGCCATACCTTTCTCCTGTTGTTGATGGAGCTAGGTATAGCTACTGTCATCAGTTTTTTGAGCTTAGTGCTGCAAAAGTGCTGCAAAAAACCTCAGCGCAGGATTTTCTGGATAGAAAACCCTACGTAACCCATTGAATTGTCAATGGTGCCCCGAGCCAGACTCGAACTGGCACACCTTTCGGCGGCGGATTTTGAATCCGCTGCGTCTACCGATTCCGCCATCGGGGCGAATGGAGGCCGGATTATCCCCGAATCACCTGCGCGGTTCAAGCGGCTCGGCGCAGGGGAAGGTCCGCGAGAGGGCGGCGGCGACGAGCGTGGCGGTACTGCTTTCCGGATTTGGCGGTTGCCGGTCCAGGTAGGCGAGTACCGAGCGCACCAAGCGGTACGACAGGTCGGCGCTCTTCGGGAGGCAGAATGCGTTGAGCGTGACCCCGACCGATTCGGCCAGGTGGTCGCTGACGGCGTAGCCGTCGACAAAGCCTTCCAGGTAACCGAGGCAGCGCGCGCCCCTGGGCGACTGATAGGCATTGGGACTGGCGGCGCTGGCAGCGAAGGCGCCTTCGGCAGCCAGGCAATCCGCGCGCAGTTCCTTGCCCGAATAGGCGTGCGCCGGGACCGCGAAGAGGGCGACGATGAGGACGAGGAATTTCATTTCTGTTCGAACCAGTTGAGTCGGGAGTGCAGATTGACGACGCTGCCGACGACGATCAGCGCGGGTGGCGTGATGCCGGATTCGGCGATGCGCTGCGGCAGCGTGCCCAGGGTGGCGACGAGGGTCTGCTGCGTCGGCAGGGTGCCGTTGCGAACCACTGCCGCAGGGGTCTGCGCGGGGAGGCCGTGCTCGATCATCTGCCGGCAGATTTCATCGGCGGCGCCGATGCCCATGTAGAAGACGACTGTCTGGCCCGGCCGGGCGAGTGCCGGCCAGTCGAGGTTCACGGTCCCGTCCTTGAGATGCCCGGTAACGAAGGTGACCGACTGGGCATGATCGCGATGCGTCAGCGGGAACGCCGAATAGGCGGCGCAACCGGCGGCGGCGGTGACCCCGGGAACGACTTCGAAGGGAATCCCGGAGGCTGCCAGCGTCTCCAGTTCCTCGCCGCCGCGCCCGAAAATGAAGGGGTCGCCGCCCTTGAGGCGGACCACCGAGAGGCCCTCGCGCGCCAGATCGACCAGGAGCCTGTTGATCGATTCCTGCGGCAGGGTGTGATTGGAGGCTTCCTTGCCGGCATAGATGCGGCGGGCATCCGCGCGCGCCAGGTCCATGATGCCGTCGCCGACCAGATGGTCGAAAACCACGGCATCGGCCTGGGCGATCAGGCGCGCCGCCTTGACCGTCAGCAGTTCGAGGTCGCCCGGCCCGGCGCCGATCAGCCAGACCGTTCCGGCGCTGGGGGTGTATTGAGTTTCCATGGTGCCATCATCCCTTCGGGCGCCCATCCTAATGCCGGATTCCATGCCTGCCAATAGGCGGCCGAGACCGCGTGGATGCGAGTAGTCACAAAGAACTATTTAGATAGTTCGCAATGACTATAACGAATTGAAAATAAACAGTTTCTAATGCAGAAAAAGATTGATCGGAATCAATGTCGCTCGACGGGCGCTGGTTCAATCTTGCGTCCGTTGCGCGTGTGGTGGGCGCGTCTTGTTTTGTTCTAGGAGAGGAAGATGAAAAAAACCGTAGTGGGGATGCTTGCAATGACGACCATGGCGTTTGCCGTGGGTACCGCTTTCGCCCAGGATGCCGCCAAGGCCTCCGCCAAGGGGCCTGAACTGACCGCTGCCGAAAAGGATCAGGCCAAGAAGATCTACTTCGAGCGTTGCGCCGGCTGTCACGGCGTGCTGCGCAAGGGTGCGACCGGCAAGAACCTCGAGCCGCACTGGAGCAAGAAGGACAAGGACGGCAACGTTACCGAAGGAGGCACGCTCAAGCTTGGCCAGGCGCGTCTGGAAAAGATCATTGGCTACGGCACCGACGGCGGCATGGTGAACTTCGACGACATCCTGACCAAGGAAGAAATTTCCCTGATGTCGAAATACATCCAGAACACGCCGGATGTGCCGCCGGAATACAGCTTCAAGGACACGATGGATTCCTGGAAAGTGATCGTGCCAGTCAAGGATCGTCCGACCAAGCAGATGAACAAGTTCAACCTGAAGAACATGTTCTCGGTGACCCTGCGCGACACCGGCGAGGTGGCGCTCATCGACGGCGACACCAAGGAAATCAAGAGCATTGTCAAGACGGGCTACGCGGTCCACATCTCGCGCATGTCGAAATCCGGCCGCTATGTTTACGTGATCGGCCGCGACGGCCGGTTGAGCCTGATCGACCTGTGGATGGAAAAGCCGGCGGTCGTGGCTGAAGTCAAGATCGGCTTCGACGCCCGTTCGGTCGATACCTCGAAGTTCAAGGGTTACGACGACAAGTACGCCATCGCCGGCTCCTACTGGCCGCCGCAGTACGTGATCATGGACGGCGACACGCTGAAACCGCGCAAGGTCGTTTCGACCCGCGGCATGACCGTTGACGGCGAGTATCACCCGGAACCGCGCGTCGCCTCGATCGTTTCGTCCGAGATCAAGCCGGAATGGGTGGTCAACATCAAGGAAACCGGCCAGATCATCCTGGTCGATTATTCCGACATCGAGAACCTCAAGACCACCACGATCGCCTCCGCCAAGTTCCTGCATGACGGCGGCTGGGATGCCTCCAAGCGCTACTTCCTGGTCGCGGCCAATGCCTCGAACAAGATCGCCGCGGTCGATACCAAGACCGGCAAGCTGGCGGCCCTGATCGACACCGCCAAGATTCCGCATCCGGGCCGCGGCGCCAACTTCATCCATCCGAAGTACGGCCCGGTCTGGGCGACCGGACACCTCGGCGCCGATGTCGTGACGCTGATCTCGACGCCGTCCGACAAGCCGGAGCATGCCAAGTACAAGCAGTACAACTGGAAGGTGGTCGAGGAAATCAAGCACGTGCCGGGCAACCTGTTCGTCAAGACGCATCCGAAGTCCAAGCACTTCTGGGCCGATGCGCCGCAGAACCCGGACAAGGACCTGGCCGAATCGGTCGCCGTCTGGGACATGAACGACCTGTCCAAGCCGAAGGCGATCCTGAACGTCGCCAAGGATTCCGGCCTGCCGCCGACCAAGGCGGTCAAACGTGCCGTCCATCCGGAATACTCGGCTGACGGGAAGGAAGTCTGGATCTCGCTGTGGGGTGGCAAGACAGACCAGTCGGCCATCGTCGTCTATGATGACGCCACGCTCAAGGTCAAGAAGGTCATCACCGATCCGAAGATGATCACGCCGACCGGCAAGTTCAACGTCTACAATACGCAGCACGACATCTACTGATCCGGTTCCAGCCCTGATTTTGTGGAACTCAACGGGGGCGGAAGCCCCCGTCGCGCATAAAGAACGGAGATGATAATGAACCAGAAATTGAGCTCGCTGTTTGTATTGGGCGCCATCGCCCTCGGTTCGCAGGCTGCCCTCGCCGCCCCGGACTGGAGCAAGGTGCCGACGAAGAATATTCCGGTCATCCACCCGGGCGTTTCGCCGCTGGAATGGGTGCAGAGCCGCGACCACAGCGGCGCCAGCGGCCTGAAGAAGGGCGAAACCTGTGCCGGCTGCCATTACGACGGCGGCAAGCTGGACATCGACCTGAAGCGTCTGGCCGGCAAGGAAATGGAGCCGAAGGGTGCGCCGAAGACAATGAACTTCCCGGTTGGCGTCCAGGCGGCCTACGATGCCACCAACCTCTACGTCCGCCTGACCTTCAAGGCGCCAGCCGGTGGTTTCGACAAGTCCGACAAGGACAACGAAGTCAAGGCCACCGTGATGTTCCCGAACGACAAGGTGCCGCTGGCCGAGCAGGCTGGCTGCTGGGGCGCCTGCCACAAGGACGCGCGGACGATGCCGGGCGCCGACGACAAGAAGACCAAGTACGCGACCCCGGGGGCGATGGACCTGATGCAGTGGAAGAGCGGTGGTGGCGGCAAGGCGGTTGACGGCACGGTCACCGACAAGCGCAACATGGAAGGCGGCAAGGCGGGCGTGACGGCGGAAGGCGCCAAGTCCGGCGACACCTACACCGTGACCTTCACCCGCAAGCTGGCCGGCGGCGTCAACCTGGCGGCGGGCAAGGCCGTGCCTTTTGGCGTGGCGATTCATGCCGACAACGCCGGCGGGCGTTTCCATCACGTTTCCTTCAACCACACCATCGGCCTCGGCGTCGACGGTGATGTGAAGGCGGCGAAGCAGTAAGAGCGTCCTGTCCCGGGGATCGCTGCGCATGTTCACCGGGCGGTTGCATTCGAAACGAGCGTCGGTCCTGCTGGCGCTCGTTTCCTTTTCCGTGTTCGCCGGGCAAACCGTCGAGGTCGGCATCGAGAAATACGCCTACACGCCGGCGGAAGTCACCATTCGCGTGGGCGATACGGTGAAGTGGATCAATCGCGAGAAGCGGACCAGCCATTCGATCGTTTTTCCGCAGGAAGGCGGTCGCGAGTCCGAGCGTTTGTTCCCCGACGAAAGCTGGCAGCGCGAATTTACGCAGGCGGGCCGTTACCCTTACACTTGTGGCCCGCATCCGGAAATGAAAGGCGTCGTGATTGTTGTCGAGTAGGCTGGTTTTCGCCCTGTTCTGGGCGTCGACCGCGACTGCGGGGAATGCACAGTCGACAATCGCCGCGCCCGATACCGTCCGGCAAAAGGAGCTGGTGCGGCTGGTGCGCCAGGATTGCGGGTCGTGTCACGGGATGACCCTGCAGGGAGGTCTCGGGCCGGCGCTGCTGCCGGCGAACTTGCAGGAAAAGCCGTTCGAGGGCCTGGTGGCGACGATCTATTACGGCCGTCCCGGGACGCCGATGCCACCGTGGAAACAGTTCATGTCGGAAGCCGAGGCCGCGTGGATCGTGCAACAGTTGATGAGCGGTTTCCCGCAATGAGGACGTAATGCGACTCTTTTTCAGCCTCCTGCTGTCCCTGCTGCTCGCCGCGTGTGCCGGCCCGCAACTGCGCGGCACCGGCGATCTCGGCCTGATCATCGAGCGCGCCAGCGGCCGCGTGACGCTGGTCGATACCAGCACGCGCCAGCCCTATGCCCGGATCGACGGGCTCGGCGACCTGTCGCACGCCTCCGTCGTCTATTCGCGCGACGGGCGTTACGCCTTCGTCTTCGGCCGCGATGGCGGGCTGACCAAGATCGACATGCTGGAAGCGAAAATCGTCAAGCGGGTCATGCAGTCGGGAAACGCCATCGGCGGCTCGATCTCCCAGAATGGCCGCATCGTCGTCGCCCAGAACTACACGCCGGGTGGCATCAAGGCCTTCGACGCGGCGACGCTGGAACTGCTCGCCGAGGTGCCCGCCGAATACGCCCCGGGCAGGTTCTCGAAGGTGGTCGGCCTGGCCGACTCGCCGGGCAACAAGTTCGCCTACGCGCTGTTCGAGGGCGGCGAGATCCGCGTCACCGATTTCAGCGATCCGAAGCGGCCGAAGACCGACCGCTACCCGGCCGGGAACCAGCCCTACGACGGTCTGGTGACGCCCGACGGCCGTTATTTCCTGGCCGGCCTGTTCGGCGAGGACGGCGTCGCGCTGCTCGACCTCTGGCAGCCGGAGAAGGGCGCGCGCAAGATCCTCGAGAACTACGGCAAGGGCCAGGAAAAGCTGCCGGTGTTCAAGATGCCGCACCTGCGCGGCTGGTCGGTAGCCCAGGGCAAGGCCTACCTGCCGGCGATCGGCCGCCACGAGGTGCTGGTCGTCGATGTCGCCACCTGGAAGGAAGTCGGCCGCATCCCGGTGCGTGGTCAGCCCGTGTTCGTCATGGCGCGTCCCGACGGGCGCCAGGTCTGGGTCAATTTCGCCGTCCCGGACTACGGCAAGGTCGACGTCATCGATACCCTCTCCGGCAAGGTCGCGAAGCAGCTCGAGCCGGGCAGGGGCATCCTGCACATGGAGTTCACGCCGCGCGGCGAGAATGTCTGGCTCTCGGCGCGTGACGACAACAAGGTATTGATCTACGATACGGCGACCTTCACCCGGGTCGGGGAGATTGCCGCCGACAGCCCGTCCGGCATCTTCTTCACAGCCCGCGCCAACCGGATCGGCTTTTGATGGACAGCGCTCTCGAGTTCCGCCTGCTCAACGAGTTCCAGCGTGATTTCCCGTTGTGTCCGGCGCCTTTCGCCGAGCTCGCGGCGCGCCTCGGCGTCGGCGAGCGGGCGGTCCTGACCGGCCTCGAAAAGCTGCGCCGCGAGGGCAAGATTTCGCGCGTCGGCGCGGTGTTCGCACCGAAGCGGATCGGCGCCTCGACGCTGGCGGCGATGGCGGTGCCGGCGCAGCACCTCGAAGCGGTGGCTGCCGCGGTCAACCGATTCCCCGAGGTCAATCACAACTACGAGCGCGAGCATCGCTTCAACCTGTGGTTCGTCGTGACCGCGGCCAGCGAAGGCCGCCTGCAGGCAACGCTGGGGGCGATCGAAAAGGCGGCCGGCCATCCCTTGCTGGCGCTGCCGCTGCTCGAGGAGTTTCACATCGATCTCGGATTCCCGCTGCACGGTGAATCTCCCCGGACGCGCGCGACGGCACACATGGTGCAACCCGTTTCGCCGATCGGTGAGGCCGAGCGCCGTCTGGTGTCGGTGCTGCAGGAGGGGTTGCCGCTGTTCATGCGCCCGTTCGCCCTGATCGCCGAGCGCATCGGCGCCTCGGAGAACGAGGTGATGGCCCGCATCGGCAAGTGGCTCGAAGACGGCGCCATCAAGCGCTTCGGCATCGTCGTCAGGCACCGCGAACTGGGCTACACGGCCAATGCGATGCTGGTCCATGACATTCCCGACGAGCGCGTCGGCGACCTCGGCCGCGCACTGGCCGAGGAACCGGCGGTGACCCTCTGCTATCGGCGGCCGCGCATCCTGCCCGACTGGCCGTACAACCTGTTCTGCATGATCCACGGCCGCGAGCGCGGCGAAGTCGAGGGCATCATCGCCGGCCTGCGCGAGCGCCATGGGATCGCCGATTGCGCGTACGACGTGCTGTTCTCGTTGACCCGGTTCAAGCAGAACGGCGCGCGCTATGCCTGAGCTTGATGCGGTCGACCGCAAGATAATCGACAATTTGCAGGGCGACTTTCCACTCTGCGACGAACCGTACGCGGTGGCGGCCCGGCAACTCGGCATTTCCGGCGAAGAATTGCTGGAGCGTCTGCGACGCCTGCTCGACACCCGGGTGCTGACGCGTTTCGGCCCGCTGGTGCACATCGAACGCATGGGCGGCGCCTTCGTCCTGGCGGCGCTGCAGGTGCCCGACGGGCGCTACGACGAAGTTGCCGACCTGGTTAACGCGCTGCCCGAGGTTGCCCACAATTACCGGCGCGAGCACGCCTTGAACATGTGGTTCGTGCTGGCGACCGAAGCGCAGGATGGCATTGCCGCGGCCATCGCCCGCATCGAGGAGGCGACCGGCCTGCCGGTTCATGCCTTTCCCAAGGAACGCGAGTATTTCGTCGAAATGAAGCTCGCGGCACGCGCATGAACGGCGCGGTGAAGCTCGATGCCGTCGACCGCGCGCTGATCGTCGCCACTCAGGGCGGCTTGCCGCTGGTCGCCCGACCCTACCACGTAGTCGGCGAGCAGATCGGCATCGCCGCCGAAGAAGTCATCGCCCGGCTGCAGGCCTTGCTCGAAGCTGGGGTCATCCGGCGGATCGGCGCCGTTCCCAACCATTACGCGATCGGCTGGACAGCCAACGGGATGACGGTCTGGGATGTCGCGGACGAGCGTGTCGACGCACTTGGCGTGCGCGTCGGCAGCCTCAATTTCGTCACGCATTGCTACCGCCGGCCGCGCGCGCTGCCAGCCTGGCCGTACAACCTGTTCGCCATGGTTCATGGCAGTTCCCGCGACGAGGTCCGGGACAAGGCCGAGCGCATAGCCGCGCTGCTGGGCGAGGCCAGTCGTGGCGGTGACATCCTCTTCTCCACGCGGATCCTCAAGAAGTCCGGACTGCGTATCTGAGGCGCGGCTGCCCGCCGGCAGAGCGGTCGCCGGGCGCATGCCAAAATGGCAGTCACGACTTTTCTTTTAAATCAGTGTGTTGGGAATATATTGCCAAACCGGCCTGACATAATGGCAGAAACCGCCGGAATGCCCGTAGCGCCCGCCTTTGAGCTTAGTCAATATTAATCATTGACTTGCAGCATATATTGGCCTTTGGCACGGCAAGTGCTTGGAATAACGGTCCGGGCAGGTGCCCGGGCCGTTTCTGCTGCATCGGCGGAGACGACAAATCCATACAAGAGAGGTATTTCATGAAGAAACTGTCGACTGTTGCTGCCCTCGCCATCGCTTCCCTCGTTGCCACCAACGTCTATGCAGCTGACCAGAAGGGCATGTCAGGGATGGAAGGCCAGAAGGGCATGTCCGGCATGCAGGGCATGGAAGGCCAGAAGGGTATGTCCGGCATGCAGGGCATGGAAGGCAAGAAGGACAAGAAGGCCAAGCAGGAAGGCATGTCCGGCATGCAGGGCATGGAAGGCCAGAAGGGCATGTCCGGCATGCAGGGCATGGAAGGCCAGAAGGGCATGTCCGGAATGCAGGGCATGGAAGGTCAGAAGGGCATGTCCGGCATGCAAGGCATGGAAGGCAAGAAGAAGTAATCGCTTTCACGCGAATGGGGCGGGCCGGGTGCCTGCCCCTTTTCCGATTCACCAACGGCGTAATGACAAAATGAAGAGACTGATGCTCTTGCTGGGTCCGCTGCTAGCTGGCGCCAACGTACTTGCCGAGGCTCCCGTGTTCGTCGCCGGGCTGGCGCCTTATCAGCGCCCGGCCGATGCACCGGTAATTGCCGTGTTCGAACAGACACCCGAATGGCAGGCGCGGGCCATGAGGGGCATCACCCCGCCGCCGACGGGTATCGACTTCCTGAAGTATCAGGGTGCCTGGTATACCCCGTTCATCCATCCGAATCTCACGGGCCGCTATGACATTCGCGGTCTCCATGCCGATGCGGCGCGCAAGGATGGATCATGAAAAGCGCCAAGACCGGCATCATCATCGCTCTCGCCGTGGCGGTCCTGGCTGTCGGCGGCTGGTACATTGGCCGGCAGGGCGCCAAGCCTGCCGCCGCTCCCGCCGTTGTCGAGCAGCCAGCCCCGGCCGCGGGCAAGAATCTGCTGCGCGCCACTTACGATCCCATCCACTTCCGGCCAGCCATTGAAACCGCGACAGACGAGCAATGCCTCGCCTGTCACCGCGAGGTGCTCGACGACAAGGTTCGGGAAACCTCGCCGGCAGGTGTCAAGGCCAGTAACAGCAAGGCCTGGTATCAGCAACTAAGTACTTACACCGGAGAGCAGGACACCTTCCACCGTCGCCATCTGGTGACCGGAATGGCCAAGGAGTTGATGAATCTCAGTTGCAACACATGTCACCAGGGAAGCGACCCGCGTGACGAAGCGCAGGGTACTTCGGCGACGGGTACGCCGCAGACCGATAACGGATTCACGCTGCGCAAGACGGTCAACACCGAAACGACCTGCCTCAAGTGCCATGCTCCGATGAACGCCGCTGTCATGGGTTTGCCCGGTCCCTGGCCGGAAAGCAAGGAAATGTTCGGCGACTCCTGCCTGACCTGTCACGCTGCCATACGCACCAACCGCCACCAGGTCACCTACCTCAAGGCCGAGGCGATCGAGGCCGCCGGCCAGAAAAATGCCGATGTCTGCTACGGTTGCCACGGCGGCCGGTCCTGGTACCGGATCGAGTACCCCTATCCGCGCCATCCGTGGGAGGGCATGGCGCCTGAGGTGCCCGATTGGGCGAAGAACCGGCCGGTTGCCAGCGAAGCCCGCTTTGCCTTGCCGACCAGTGGCAACCAGCCCAAGCAATAAGGACGAATCATGGATACGAAACGCAACTGGCTGGACATCCTCAACCCCCGGCGCCGCAGCTTCCTCAAGACTGTCGGCGCCGGTGCCGCGGTCGCCACCACCAGCGGCCTGGTCGAACTCGGCGCGGGCAAGCAGGAGGCCCGGGCATTTCCTTACGCGCCATATCCGCGCGATGACGACCTGACGACGGTCGTCACCTCCTGCGACCACAATTGCGGCTCGCGCCACATGCTCGTCGCCCACAAGAAGGGTGACGTCATCGTCCGCCTCTCCACCGACGACGGGCGCTACCAGGAGGGCGGCAAGATCGGCCTCGATACCGAGCAGGTTCCGCAACTGCGCGCCTGCCTGCGCGGCCGCTCCTATCGCGCCCGCCTCTATTCGCCGGAGCGCCTGCTCTACCCGATGATGCGTGTCGGCGAGCGCGGCGAGGGCAAGTTCAAGCGGGTTTCGTGGGACGAGGCCCTCGACCATGTCGCGAAAAAGATGGTCGAACTGAAGCAGAAGTACGGCCCGACGGCCATCCTAGACCAGGCCTATGCCGGCACCTCCTACGGCGTGCTGCACAAGTCGGACCAGATCGAGGGGCTGCTCGCCCGCTTCCTCGGCATGTTCGGCTGCCGCACCAATTCCTGGTCGGTGCCGAGCTATCAGGGCACGACCTTCAGCTCGCGGATGACCTTCGGCACCATCACCGACGGCAACGAGGACGACGCCTTCGCGCACAGCAAGCTGATCATCATGTGGGGCTGGAACCCGGCCTACACCTTCCACGGCGGCAACACCTTCTACTACATGCGCCTGGCAAAGCAGCGCGGCTGCAAGTTCGTCGTCGTCGACCCGCAATACACCGATTCGGCGGCGAGCTACGACGCCTGGTGGATTCCGATCAAGCCCAATACCGATGCCGCGATGCTCGCCGGCATGGCCCACCACATCTTCGTCAACAACTGGCAGGACCAGAAGTTCATCGACAAGTTCTGCCAGGGCATGGATGCCGGCACGACGCCGAAGGAATTCGCCGACAAGGAGAACTTCAAGGACTACATTCTCGGCAAGAACGACGGCATTGCGAAGACCCCGGAATGGGCCGAGAAGATCTGCGGGGTTGCTGCGGTCGACATCAAGAAACTGGCCGAAATGTACGCCACGACCAAGCCCGCCGCGCTCAAGGCGAGCTGGTCGCCGGGTCGCGCCAGCTACGGCGAGCAGTACAACCGGATGGCGGCGGCGTTGCAGGCGATGACCGGCAACATCGGCATCCTCGGCGGCTGCGCCGAAGGAGTCGGCAAGGGCTGGCATGCCGAAGCGGTCGCCTATCCTTACGACGAATACGCCAACGTCTGGTTCGCCTCGATCAAGTCCGACCGCTGGGCGCACTGCGTCCTCAACTACCCCAACGTCAGGCGCGAGGAGGTGGGCTGCTGGCCGAGGAGCGACGAACTCGACGGCAAGATTCCCAACATCAAGGCGATCTTCTGGCACGGCTCCGACTGGTTCAACCAGTTGACCAATGTAAACAAGGAAATCGAGGCGATCAGGAAGCTCGAGCTGGTGGTCTGCATGGACTCCACCATCACGCCCTCGGCGCTGTGGGCCGACGTGCTCTTTCCGATCGCCACCCACTTCGAGCGCCATGATGTGGCCCTGCCCTGGTACAAGGGCCACTATTACATCCACCGGCCCAAGGTCATCGAGCCGCTCGGCGAATCGAAGACCGACTTCCAGGTGTTCACCGAACTGGCCTACCGGATCGAGCAGATCGACCCGACGGTCACGGATTTCGGCAAGCGCTACAACCCGAAAGCACAACGCGACTACTTCCAGAACAACGACGCGACCGACGAAGCCTATTTGACCGACTGGTGGAAGAACAAGGTGCAGGCGCACCAGGGCGTCAGGATGTCGTGGGAGGATTTCAAGAAGCACGGCGTCTACAAGTTCGTTCTCGCCAAGCCGCTCGTCGCATTCCGCGAGCAGATCGAAATGGGTGTTCCCTTCGAGACGCAGTCGGGCAAGATCGAGATCCTCTCGGGCTATCTCGCCAGCGTGAAGGACTGGACGAAAACCCAATACGGCTACGAGATTCCCTACATCCCGAAGTGGGTCGAGCCCTTCGAGTCGCTCAATCACGAGAAGGCGAAGAAGTTTCCCTTCCACATGGTTACCCCGCATCCGCGCTGGCGCACCCACTCGATCTTCCACAACATTCCCTGGCTGCGCGAAACCTACCAGCAGGAAGTGACGATCAACGCGAAGGACGCCGCACGGCTGGGCATCAGGACCGGCGACATCGTCGAGGTGTGGAACGAGCGCGGCAAGGTGGTCGTTCCTGCCTACGTGACCGAGCGCTGCATGCCGAATGTCCTCGTGCTCTATGAAGGCGCCTGGATGGACCTGGCCAAGGACGGTACCGACCGCGCCGGCAACCCCGATTTCCTGACACTGGACGAGCCCAGCCCGGCTGGCGCCTTTGCTTACAACACCATTCTCGTCGACCTGAGGAAGACACAGCTCGAACACCGGCCGGGCTGGGATATTGAGGCAACTTCGCGGTCGGCAGTCTTCCGCAGGGACAAGTGAGGCGATCATGGTCACTAAAATCGACAAGCAGGAGCTTGAACAGGCTATCCGCCGCAAGGTGGCGCAAACCTACGAACCGGTGAAGCCGGCCAAGCAGTTCGGCTTCATCCATCACAACGTCGATTGCATCGGCTGCCGCGCCTGCGAGATTGCCTGCAAGGACAAGAATGGCCTTCCGCCCGGCCCGCGCTTCCGGCGGGTGATGTACATTGAGGGCGGCAGCTTTCCCGAGGTGTTCGCCTACAAGGTGAACATGTCGTGCAACCATTGCGGCGAACCGGCCTGCCTCCCCACCTGCCCGACGGGCGCGATCTGGAAGCGCGCCGACAACGGCGTGGTCGACATCGATTCGACCCTGTGCATCGGCTGCCGCAAGTGCGAGGCTGCCTGCCCCTATGGCGCACCGCAATGGGACCCGCAGGAGCAGGTGATCAAGAAGTGCAACATGTGCATCGACGAGCTGGAAGCCGGGCGCAAGCCGTACTGCGTGATGGCGTGCATGATGCGCGTGCTCGACATCGGGCCGATCGAGGAAATCTGGCAGGGCGTGCTCAAGAGCAAGGCGATCGGGCCCAATGACAAACCCGTCAGGCAGGTCAGGAACATGGCCAACCCGGAATTGACGCGACCGTCGATCGGCTTCATTCCGCACGGCAAGGGCAAGGTGGATGGAGGCTGAACTGCGCAATGCGCTGGTCGAGGATCTCGATCAGCTGATTCGCCTTCATGACCGCGAACTGGATGCGGAAACGCTGGCGGCGTTGCGGACGGCGGCGTTTCCCGGGGGGCTTGCCTTGTCCGCCGCCGACGAGGCCGGCGAAGCGGCCTTCGCGAACATGGCAGCCGCGCTGCGCGAGGATCCGACGCTGGATGAACTGGCGGCCGACTATGCGGCAATCTACCTGAACAACAGTTGCGGTGCCTCGCCGTACGAATCGGTCTGGCTCAGTGACGAGCATCTGGCCTGCGAGCGCCCGATGTTCGAACTGCGTGAAATCTACGCGGCGGCTGGCTGGCAGGTCGGCGACTGGCGCAGCCGCTTCGATGACCACCTGGTGCTGCAACTGCAGTATCTGCGGCGGGTTCTGGCCACGGCCGCGGTCGACCCCGAACAACTGGCAAATTTCATTGACGAGCACATCGGCTACTGGCTTCCGGACTGGGGGCAGCGGGTAGCATCGCACTGCGGCACCCGGTTCTATGCTGCATTGGCCGAGCTGACCTGGGTCTGGCTGCTGCGATTCCGGGAACTGCTGGGCGAGATTCACGACCTGCCGCTGCCTTCGCGCGAACAGACGGGCGAGAAGATCAGGCGGAAACTGGCGCTCGACAAGGCAGAAGTCGCTCCCATTCGCTTCATGCCGGGCGTCCAGGGGCCGAGCTGGTAGTTCACGGATACCGCGGAGTCCGCCGCGCTGCGGGGCTGGCGGCGGCGCCCGATTGTCCGGGGCGCCGGGCGGCATTTTTCGCTATGCTTCCACATCATGCCAGCAAACTCTAAGAGCAGTTCGCCGACGCTCGGGCAGTACATGCTGCGCCGGGTTCTGCTGGTGGCCGGTGGCGCCTCGCTGCTCTTCGGGCTGCTTTTTCTCGCGCTCTATCGCGACCAATTGCAGCGCGAGCGGGCGGCGACATCGGAACAGATCAACCGTCTGCTGCGCGTGGCCCTGGAAAATGCCATGCTCAAGCGGGACGTGCCCGGCCTGCATGAAATCGTCGAGCGCATGGGGAAGTTGCCGGGCATCAGCGACGTGATGATACTGGCGCCGAGCGGTGAGGTCCGCTTTGCCTCGCGCCCGGAAAGCCTCGGCAAGCAACTGCCCGGACTGATCCGGGTCGACCGTCCCGGCGTGCCGGAGACCCGGTTCGTGGCGGAGCCTGGCGGCGGGGAGGTGTTGCGCTCGATCAATCCGGTGCCGAACCAGACGGTCTGCGTCGGCTGCCATGGTCCGCTCGAAAAGAGCCCGGTCAACGGCGTTCTCGTCGTTGACTATCACGCCGCCACCATACGCGCCGAAGCCTGGCGCAGCGCCGGGCTGTTTGCGCTGGCCGGCGCGGTTGTCCTCGCGCTGACCCTGGGGGTGTTGTGGCGCATGCTGCGCCTGCGCGTGGTCGAACCGCTGCGCGAGCTCGACGCCACCGCCCGCCAGCTGACTTCGGGCAATCTCGGCGTCCGCGCCGGCGTGCCGACCGACGATGAACCCGGACGCCTTGCCGTCAGCTTCAATCGCATGGCAGACAGTCTGGTCGAGCAGATCGGCATGGCGGAACGACAGCAGCGCTATCTCCAGGAATTGCTCGATGGGCTGCCGGACGGCGTTCGGGTCATCCGCCAGTCGGATCTGCGCATTCTCGCGGTCAATCGCGCCTACTGCCAGCAACTTGGGGTGACCGAAGCGGCGGCGGTCGGGCAGCTTTGCCATGTTTCCAGCCACGGTCGCGACCGGCCGTGTCCGCCGACGATGCTGATCTGTCCGGCGGTCGAACTGAAGGATCCCGGGCAGTCGCTGAAGTGCCGGCATCGGCACCGGACTGCCAGTGGCCGCGAGTTTCCGGTCGAGGTGCACTCCGTTCTGGTCGAGCGCCCGGGAAGATCGGGCAGCGAAAGGCTGATCGTCGAGTCGAGCAGCGATCTTTCCGATGCTGCACGCTTGTCTCAGGAACAGCGGTTGTCCGAACTCGGGCTGCTGGCAGCGGGGATCGCCCACGAAATCCACAATCCGCTGGGTTCGATGCGCCTTGCCGTCGACGGCCTGTTGCGGAGTTTTCGCCAGGGGAATGCCGGTCCGGAACGCATCTCCAGTTATCTGGAAATGGTGAATGCGGAAATCGACCGCTGCACCGGGGTCACCCAGCGCCTGCTGCTGCTCTCCCGCCTGCCACGGCAGCAGCCGCAGATCGTCCCGCTCAACCGGGCAGTGAGCGACACGCTGCAGCTGCTCGAGTTCGACGCGCAGAGCCACGGTATCGTCCAGCATCTGGAACTGGCCCCGGACGAGCCGCGTGTCCTGGCCGATGACAGCGATCTGCGCATGGTCGTGCTCAATCTGGTGCAGAATGCCCACCATGCGATGCCGCAGGGAGGAAGCCTGACAGTGCTGACGATCGTCGAAGACATGTCGGCGGTGATCGAGGTGCGCGATACCGGCATGGGGATCAGCGCCGGGCAGGCCGAGCGCATTTTCGATCCGTTCTTCAGCCATCGCGCTGATGGCGAGGGTGGCACGGGACTCGGCCTGGCAATCTGCAAGAGCATCGTCGAGCGCTATGCCGGCACCATCGCCGTAACCAGCGTGTACGGTCAAGGCGCCGTATTCAGGGTGTGCCTGCCATTGGTGAGCAATTCGTGAAATGAAGAAGCAGGTCCTGATCGTCGATGATGACCGCGTCTTCAATCGGCTTCTGGTCGAGCAGATTGCCGACCTGGGGCTGGATTGCGTGGGTGCGCTCAACTGGAAGGAGGCCTCGCAGATCCTTCTGGAGGCCGAGCCGGACCTGATCTTCCTCGATCTCAAGTTGCCGGATGCCGACACGCCGAAGCTGGTGGAAACGCTCTCGGCCCAGTATCCCATTGTCGTGCTGACCGGCTACGGTTCGATCCGCAATGCGGTCAGCCTGATCCAGGCCGGTGCCGTCGAGTATCTGACCAAGCCGGTCGGCCTCGATGAACTGGAGATCATCATCCGCCGCGAACTCGACAGGGCGGAGCTGCGCAGTCGCAACGCGTTTTACCGGCGGCAGCTGGAATCCCGGCGACCGGGTCCGCTGGTCGGCAATTCCCCTGCCATGCACGAAGTCTTCGACCTGATCGAGGCTGTCGCGCCCACCGATGCAACGGTGCTGATCCAGGGTGAATCCGGTACCGGGAAGGAAATGGTCGCCCAGGCCCTGCATCGCAGCAGTGCCCGACACGGTCGCGAGATGGTCACGGTCGACGGCGGAACCTTGCAGGAAACCCTCTTCGAATCCGAGATTTTCGGTCATGAACGGGGCGCCTTCACCGGGGCCGACCGCCAGAAGAAGGGCTTGATCGAAGAGGCGGAGGGAAGCACGCTGTTCCTTGATGAAATCGGTGAAACCAGCCCGGCGATTCAGGCCAAGCTGCTGCGCGTGCTGGAAACCAATTCATTCCGCCGCCTGGGCGGCACCCGGACGCTGCGGGCGGATGTGCGCTTTGTCGTCGCCAGCAACCGGGAACTGGGCGACATGAGCGAGGCCGGAAGCTTTCGCAGCGACCTCTACTTCCGGCTGGCCAGCTTCG
>ERZ761603.645-NODE-645-length-28517-cov-14.305495_pt1 | contig 28517 bp, 9 predicted proteins | sample MGYA00511879_ERZ761603 | MGnify/ENA primary metagenome ERZ761603 (study PRJEB28899, sample SAMN02850040) | bioreactor sludge metagenome | biome: EBPR Sludge; feature: EBPR Bioreactor; material: flocular biomat | place: Australia: Thorneside Wastwater Treatment... | reverse complement strand
GGGGGGAGCCGTATCCAACGATCGCACGCTGATCGGTCACACCCCGTTTGGCGCGGAAGAGAGCCGAATGATCGAAGGCGCTTCGTTCCGTCGAACAAGACCCGGCTTTGGCCCGCGGCGGTGAAGATTCACACCGGTCGGCACTCGGGTTGTCAGCGCCGGGATGGCGTCGAGACGCGGGAATTCGGTGCCGCGTTCTTTATTGAATGGCACAAGCACCTATGATGTCGGTGCCGCGAAGAGAAGCGCGGCACATTACCCACGGAGATCACAGGCCCCATGTGCAGCGACGCATTCCAGACCCGCGGTCAGTCCTTCGAGGAAGGCTACTTCCGCAACAAAGACGCCGAGTTGGTCGACAAACTCCGCGCCGTCTTCAAGACCAACGTGGACCGCGAGCACCTGCGGGCCGCGGGCATCCAGGACGAGGCCGTGATCGACCGCCTGCTCCAGATCAGCCTCAAGGGTGAGATGCTCGCCGCGTTCAAGCTCTACCCGCTTGTCGAAGTCGCCTGGGCCGACGGCTCGATCGACAAGCGCGAGGTCGAGGCGGTCCTCGCCGCGGCGGTCAAGGTCGGCATCCCGCAGACCGGCGAGGCGATCACCGGCTTGAAGGAATGGCTCAACCGCGGCCCCAACGAGAACTCGCGTGCCGCCTGGCGCATGTTCGCGGGTGAACTGCGCAAGTCCCTCAGCCCCAAGGAACTCGCCGAGTTCCGCGATGACTTGGTGAAGTTCGCCAAGAAGGTTGCCAACGCGAGCGGCGGCCTGATGGGCCTGGTGATGAAGGTCGATGTCCGCGAGCAGCGCGTGATCGACACGCTTCAGCGGCTGTTGTCGTAGGCCGGAGCCGGTTCATCCCGATGCGCCCTTGAGAAAGTCCGCCCGGGCCACTCGGTGAGGGCGTGGTGGTGTGCCGCGTGCAATCAGCACCCGGCTTCCCACGCCAGGAAGAAGGCCTCGGTATCGCGCCCATCGACACCGCCATCGAGGTTGACATCGGCGGACTCATCCGCGGCCTCCCAGGCGCGGAAAAATGTTTCAACATCCGACCCGTCTGTGCCCCCATCCCGGTTGAAGTCGCCCAGGCAACCTTCGTCGAGAAACACGACCCCGCCGTACGAAACGTGCGGCGGCTGGGGGTAGATCGTCTGCACGCTGATCGCGGTGCCGTCGTCCGAGATGCCGGTGCCCGAGGCGAAGTTCCAGTTGTTCAGATCCACTCCGGCTGCATGAAGTGCCTCATCCAGCAGTCGCGGGCCGCGTGCGATGTCCCACACAAAGGCGCGCCCCTGGTTGTCGCCCACGATGCGCGACCCATCGGCGGAGATCGCGTTGGGGACCAGGTCCGGCGGGCGGTTCGCGATGCGTCCCAGGCTGATCTCGGGACCGTCGAACGTGAGCCGGAAGCCCGAGGCCCGCTGTGTCTCCGGGTCGTAGCGGTAGCCGCAGGCGATGCTCCCATCACGCGAGACATCGGTGAGGATCATCTGCTGCGGGCCTGCGCCGGGGTTGATGAGCGTCAGGCCGTCTTCGCGAGTCCAACGGAAAGGCCGCATTCCGCCGGCGCGGAGCAACACCATGCCGATGATGACCCGCCCATCACCAGAGACCGCGTGCGGAAGCACCTCGCTCGTGTCCGCCCGATCCGGCAGGAGGATCAGCCCGTCATCCGGTGTCCACATCCAGCCCGTCGGGCCGCGGTCCAGGTGGAACGACGCACCGATGACAATGCTCCCATCGTCGCTCGTGTCTGTCGCGATCGACGATGATGCATCGCTGGTTCGGCCTACTTCTTCTGCCCGCCCGCCCCGGCTGACCCAGCCCCACTGCCCGCCACCTGTTGCGAACTGCCAATAACCCACCAGAACGGATCCGTCGTTGTTGGCGGCGAGGGGGATGGAATCGAGTTCACCGGGCGGCAGGTGAAGCGGCGAGGCCAGGTAGAAAGGAACCTCAAAGACCGAGGCCACCTGCCGCGTCGCGATGGAGTTGCCGCCAACAACCCGGCCATCGCCCGAGATGCAGGCCGCCGCGGTCTGTGTCGCGGGCGGCTGCGGATAGAAAACTCTGTACCCCACACGCGGCTGAGCAGCGGCTGTTGCGGCGCTCGCACAAAGCATGACAAACGCATGATGACGGTACGGCGAGGGTGGTGTCCCCCCCGCCACGCTATGGCGCAAACGCATCGGAACCTCCGAAATGGAGCCGGGACGCGGAGGGTAAAAAACCGAAACACCGCGCAAGCCGGCAGTTGGATGAACGGACGTTTACTCACGAACAGGATGTGCGGAACAGTTTCGATGCAACGGGCCGAATGGCCGCGGAAGCGCTCGGCAGCGGGCGCTGTTCGCGCCCCCCCGCACGGCACCCTGAGAGGGCATCGCGCCTGCCATGAGAACGATTCGTTCCTTTTCGACATGTTGTTGCCGAACTGGGAAACTAAATTTCGGACGTACGCTGTTTGTAGATCGTCCGGTATCGAAACGATCTGGCATTCCAAGCGCCGGCTTGGTATACTGATCCACCACGGTGCCGCACCGACCCCGCCATTCCGGTTTCTCGCTGCTCGAACTGATCATCAGCATCGGCGTGATCTCGCTGCTGCTCTTGATGCTGCTTCCAACGCTCAGCCGTGCGCGTGACATCGGCTGCCGCGCGGTGTGCGCCAACAACCTGCGCCAGATGAATGTCGGCTGGCAGGGGTACGTGCAGGACAACAAGGATTTCTTCCCGCAAGCGCGCTCGTTGCCGGACTGGCATTACGGCGGTGTGGAGTTCACCAGCGGCACCCGTGAACCGGTGCTGGCGGGTGCGAGGCCGATCAACCGCTACCTGACCAACGATGTGCGCGGGCGTGCCGATGCGATCGCCGGACTCTTCCGCTGCCCGAGCGATGCGGGCATCTTCGAGCGTGGCGCGGCGGTGCGGGGGCGCCCGGGGCGCAGCGTGCTCGCGGATTCTGCGACCTGCTTCGAAACCTACGGCAATAGTTACCGCGCCAACCCGATGATCCTGGACTCGACCGCCGCGGGCATCGATTCGCACCATCGCCCCCTCGCGCTGCACGAGGTTCACGTCGATACAAGCCGACTCCTGGTCACCGGCGATCCGGCGTGGTATTACGCCGCGCTGGCTCCCGGCAGCGGCCTGGAAGCTTCGTGGCATACCTCCCCCGACAGCGGCCACATGCTCGCCGTCGACGGATCAATCCGGTTCATCGATTTCGCGATGCGGGATGCCTCGGAGTTCACGCTCCGTCCCCGGCCGGGCACGCCCGGCGGTGAACGCAGATAAATCAAAGTGCAGCGGCCGATAGGAACTCCTGCCGAAGTATCCGTGTCGCCGGCGTCGTGGCGCGGTCTCGTTTGATGGACGTTCACATCGGTCCCGGGGGCGACCACCAAAGTGGACCCCGGCATGACGGACGAGAACCCAGCCGGTCACGATCCACCCGGCTCCGGGACGCGGCGGAGGCGTGAAGAGCGCGCTCACGATCAGCCGGTGTGTCTCTCTTCCGCCGCGGGGCTGCTCGGGCGGTGCCGCCGTCTATGCTTGTGCCCTGTATGGAACCGACGACAGAACGCGGTAAACGGTTGGCGGCGCTCGCGGCCCAGTTGCGTGAGTTGCACGCCGCGCTCGCGGATGAGAACGGCGAGATGCGCTCCGAACAGTTGCGCGACCGCGTGATGCGGGAAGTGAATCATCTTCCATCGCACGAGCGGGAGGGGTTTCTCGCTGAGTTGCTCGGTCATTTCCCAGTGTGGAGCGACGGGGGTGGTGGTGCGGAGCGAAACGGAACGGCTCCTTCCGTCCCCGCCGAACCCGCAACGGCCAGTGCGTTGGCCGACAAACTCATCGCCATGTGCAAAACGCTGAGCGGGGCCCAGAGGTCGGAGGTGGTCCTGAAACTGGCCGATGCCGGCCTCGCCGCGGGTGGCGGCGAAGTCCGTGAAGTGGTCAAAGAAGTTGTGCGAGAGGTCCCCGGGGCCGGGGGTTTGCCCGCCGCGGCGGTGAACGAACTCAAGAAAATGCTCGGCGTTCCGCCGGAGGGCACGGTCAGCGCGGAGCGGGTCGTGGACCTCGCGATGCTCCTGAGCGAGTTCACGATCAAGTTGGAACCGTGGGCGTGCAGTTACTGGAAAGAGATCGCGCCCGATGCGAAGACGCAGATTTTCAGAGTCCTGAGCAAGGAACGCCCCAACGAGCGACAGGGTTCGCTGGCGAAGTTTGTCGAGGGGGATGGCGCGGTGAACAAGGACACGATCGCCCGCGATATCCTGAAACTGAGGAGCCTGGTGAGCCTGCTGCTGAAGGGGGTCCTGGACGCGGGCAAGCAGTTCGGCAAGGACCACGTCGCCCGGTTCAGCGTCGAGGCCGTCCAGAGCGCCGCCGAACGGGGTACGTTTACCGAGAGCCAGGCGGCCAAGAACTGGAAGCAGTATGTGAAGTTGATGGAAGGCTACGACGCGGCGGCGATGGAGAAACGCCTGAAGCAGTTGATCGCCAAGGACGTTGACAACGGTCTGGCGCAGGTCATCAGGTGAGAACACCACCCGGTCGGTATCAGGGAACGGGCGTGCGGCGTGACACGGCAACCCCGGCCTCCCGCACGGCGAACGAGAGAGTATCGAGGATACGTTTTCACGAGGTATCTGGACACGAGCCATACGCTGGTTGACCAACTTTCAGCACACCAACGGGAACACCCCGCATGTCGAGCATCGGACACATTCACTGGCACGAGGGGCTTTTTCTTGAGCCGCACCACCTCCAGACGTTCGCGAGGCAGGTGGCCGATTCGTCGTGGCGTGAGCGGCGGCTGAGTTGGCCGTTTCCGTACGGCGTCATCGATTGCCGTGTCAGCACGGACAGCCTGGAGAACAACCTGGTCCGCATCGACCGGCTGCGGGCGGTGATGCCCAGCGGCCTGGAAGTTGATGTGCCGGGGAACACCGATGTTCCCGCGCTGGATATCAAGAAGACCTTTGCCAACAGCGGCGGCGGTTTCACGGTGAGCCTCGCCGTACCTCTCTGGCAGGGGGAGCGGGCCAACACGGTGGAGACGCGTGCCCCGGGCCTGGGCGGTGATTCGGCGCGGATCAAACGCCTGTACAACATCACGGAGGTAAGCCGCGCGGACGAGAACACGGGCGAGAATGTCCGCCCACTGCTGGTACGCCGCGTGAACGCCCGCCTCGTGGTCGATGGGGACGATACCAGCGACATGGAGGTCCTCCCCCTGGTGCGGATCGTGGCCAGTGCCGAGGGGAGCACCCTGCCCCGGCCTGACCCGCGGTTCATCCCGCCCTGCATGACCATCGGGGGGAACGCGACGCTCCGCTCGACCCTCCGGGACCTGGCATCGGCGGTGGATGCGGCTCGCAAGGAAGTCGTCAACCAGTTGACCCGCGGCGGGTTCGTGCTCGAGAACCTGAAAGGCCCGCAGTTGCTGATGCTCATGCGGCTGCGAACGCTCAACCGGTTCGCGGCGACGCTGCCGACTTTGTTCGCCGGGGGCATGGGCGGTTCGGGCGCGGTGTCGCCGTTCGATGCCTACCTGGCGCTGCGAGAGTTGCTCGGAGAGTTGGCCGCGCTCTCTCCCGAGCGGGACCCCTTCGAGGGGCCCAAGTACGACCACGACCTGCCGGGGGTGGTCTTCGGCGAACTCGACCGCAAAATCCGGCCGCTACTCCGCGGCGACATCGCCAAGCGGTTCCTGCAGGTCCCCTTCGTTTCCGACGGCGGTGTGCTTATGGCGCAACTCGCCGATGAACACTTCACCACGCCCAACGGCTACCTGCTCGGCATCCGCACCAAGATGGACCCGACGCGCCTTGGTAAACTCGTTGAGGACCAGGACAAGTTCAAACTCATGCCCAAGACGATGATCAAACTCAACATCTTCGGGGTGAAACTCACCGAGGAGCGCCACCCGCCGATGGAACTGCCCAGCGCGACGGATCTGCATTACTTCCGTCTTGATGTCGGGCAGAGCCAGAAGATGTGGGAGCGGGTGACATCGGAGAAAACGATGGCCGTTCGCTGGAGCGAGCTGGAGCCGATGGAGTACACGGACATCAGTTTGTTCATGACGGTGCCATAGAAACATGGGATGGGAATCGGGCTTGGTGCTCTACTTGCTTCACGGGTCGGACGCGGTGAAGTCGCTGTTGCGACCGGCCGGATCGGGCTTGCCGGTCCCGGCGTATGCGGAGACAGTTTTGCTTTCGAACTGGATTAAGATAAGCGCCCGCAGGGATGTGCAGGTTGATGGATGCCCGGGTTCGAAGCCCGGGTCCGAGTGTCGAACATCCTCTTCTTCTACCGCCTACCGGAGTCCGGCATGACCCTCGCAGAGATTTGTGAACCGATGTTTCAGTACGTGTGCCGTCTCAATCGCCTGGCGAGGAAGGGGCAGCGTCCGGACTTTGTGGCGATTCGTTCGGATGTGAAAGCCATTTTCGGCGAGATCAGGGCCAAAGCAGAGAACACTCCCGGCATGGCCGTTCTCTGGGAACGCACCGAACTGATCCTGAGCTATTTCTTTGATTCGCTCATCCTGTCCTCCAAGGTGGGGCAGGGTTGGAAGCCGATGAGCCACGAACGGGGAAAACTCGGATTTGAAGAGGAGTTCTGGGACCTGCTCGAAGACAGCCTCAAGGACCCGTCCGAAGGTGCCACACAACTGCTGGGCGTTTTTTATATCTGCATCGGTCTGGGATTCCAGGGGTTCTACATCGGACAACCGGAGCACATCCGCCGCAAGCAGTTGGAGATTTCATCGCGGTTGAGGGGCATGATCGATGCCGACTACGCCGCGCGTATCTGCCCCGATGCGTATGAAAACATCGATACCCGCAACCTCACCCAGCCGCCCAACCGCAGCCTGGCGGGTCTGGCGATCTTGTCGATCGGACTCCTGGCTGTGGTCATTGTGACCTATCTCTACTTCTTCAAGGATGCCAGCAAGGAACTGAACAACTCCCTGTCGGGCGTCACCGAGCAATGGTCGGGATCGAAATAAAGATCCTTGTTGTGGCAACGTCGGTGCTGTACGGGCGATGATTGGGCGGTGGTGTGGTTGTTGAAACCCGCTGCGATTTGTGATGGATGTGGGCGCAACAGAGGTGTAGCACGTTATGGAAAACCCGCTCTCGAGTTTCACCAACCTTCCCAAGCCTGTTCAGGCGGTTTCGCTGGCGGCCGGAGGCGCGAGCCTGGGCACGATCTTCATGTCGTTCTACTCGCCCAACCCGGCGTGGAAGATCGCCGCGGTCGGCCTGATCGCACTGGGGCTGGTGATGCTCCTTTTCAAGATTGTCCTCATGCTGAAGGACAAGAGCAAGAGCAGCCCGTTCGCGGCGATGCTGGCGCGTGGCGGGGGAGGCGGCAGGGCGGGGCTTGATCCCGCGGCCAAGGCCCGCATGGACGATCTTCGCAAGAAGTTCGAGGAGGGGGTCGAGACCTTCAAGGGCGCGGGCAAGGACCTGTACAGTCTGCCGTGGTTCCTGCTGGTGGGGCCGTCGGGCAGCGGCAAGACCGAAGCACTGCGACACAGCAACGTCGGCTTCCCCCAGGGGCTCCAGGACTGCCTCCAGGGCACCGGCGGCACGCTGAACATGCACTGGTGGTTCACCAACCACGCCGTGGTGCTCGACACCGCCGGCCGCATGTTCATGGAGGAAGCGGGCGAGGGGCAGAGCACGGAGTGGAAGGAGTTTCTCAAGCTCCTCAAGACCGCGCGGCCCAACTGCCCGGTGAACGGGCTGCTGCTCGTCATCTCCTCGGAGAGTCTGCTCAAGGATTCGGCGGACAAGATCGAGAAGACCGCGGGGGCGATCTCACGCCAACTCGACACCATCCAGCGCACCCTCGAGGTGCGATTCCCCGTGACGGTGATCGTGACCAAGTGCGACAAGATCGTGGGGTTCCGCGAGTTCTTCGAGGGGATCAACGACCCCGCCCTCCAGCACCAGATCCTGGGATGGAGCAACCCGGCCTCGCTCGATGAGGCGTTCAAGCCCGAGGGGGTGGAGCAGCACCTGTCGGGCGTGCGCGACCGTTTGATGAAGCGCCGCGCCGGCATGCTCCAGAACCCCGTCCACAGCATGGACCCCAACGGGCGCCGCACCGATGAAATCGATGAGATGTTCGAGTTGCCCGACAACCTCATGCGCATCGCGCCGCGGCTTCGCCGGTATCTCGAACTCATCTTCGTTGCCAGCGAGTGGAGCCGCAAGCCGCTCTTCCTGCGCGGGATCTATTTCACCAGTTCCATGCGCGAGGGCCAGGCGCTCGATGTCACGCTCGCCGCGGCTCTGGGCGTCGAGGTCGAGAGTCTCCCCGGCGGCAAGCAGTACGACAAGGAGAAGGCGTACTTCCTTCGGGATGTCTTCCTCGGCAAGGTCTTCAAGGAGCGGGGGCTGGTGACCCGCGCCGCCCACGTGGGCAAGCACATCGCCAGGCAGCGGGCCTGGATCATGGGCGGCAGTCTCGCGGCGGCGATCATCGTCGGTATCGTCACGGTCATCAGTTGGCTCGGGTACAGCCGAAGCCTCGGCCCGCCCAAGGAGTTCTGGGGCAGCGTGATGCCCGCGTTCCGTGCCCATGTCTCCGCGGACCAGGGCAAACCGCGCCCCCTCGCGCTCTTCGAACTCGTGCCGGGTCAGGAGTTCCGGTACATCGGCGGTGAGAAACCCGGCACGCTCGAAGGGCTGCCCGACGATGTGACCACCCGAAGCGACCTGATCGCGCAGACCACCGCCAACACCGGTGACATTTCGCTGGGCTGGGCGGGGGCCCCGGCGGGGTGGGTCCTGGGAGAGACAGGGAAGGGCTACGGACGCAAGCAGGTGAAAGCCCACCGCGCTGTGCTCGAGAGCACCACGCTGGTCCCGCTCCTCCAGCGGGTGCGTGAGAAGGTGCAGGCCGAACAGGATTGGGACGATACCGCCGTCAAAGCCCTGGCCCAGTTGGTCCGGCTGCACACATTGGCCGAGGGCGCATCGCCGACCGAGAATCCGCCTCCGAAGCCCGGCCAGACCGCCAGACCCGAATGGCGGCTGGTTGACGTTGCGGCGCTGATTGAGTATGCCCTGGGGCGAACAGCCTATCAGGACATGGACCGAAAGGAACTGAAAAAAATAGATGAGGCGGTCGCGAGGGCCTACCCCGAAGGCTGGCCCACGGTTGATGGAGAGAAGATCGACCAGGCCAGCGAGCACCTCTTCAGTTCCAGCCGGGAGTACGCGTGGAAGGTTGTGCAGGACGCCAAGAAGAGCCTCTTCGCCAAACTCGCGGATATGACACCGGGCGGCGACAGCGATCTGGGCAAACTGGCGCTGCTGTGCAGGGAACTCGACGATTTCGATCGGATCGAGCAGACCTACGAGGGAAAACTCGCCTGGCTCGCCGGGGAGCCGAACTCGCCGGGAGAGGCCGATGCCAGGAACACCGAAGCGGGGCACAAACTCTTCACGACTGATTACCTCGAGAAAGTGAAGGCTATCGCCGAAGCCCGCGAGCGCGTCACGACCGCTTCACAGAAGTTCAAGCCGGAGGAGCTCAGCGATCCCGCGAAGATGCTCGATGGCGCGGACAAGTCCATGCGCAAGGCCATCACCGACCGCCTCGCATACCTGCGGGCTCACCTGCCCGTCAAGGAGGCCGCGGACCGACCCGTGCCCGAGCAACTCGCCGCGTTCGACGCGGAACTCGACGACAAGGCCTCCACCAGCCTCGCCGCCCAGGCTCTCGCCGGCGTCTCGAAACAGGTGGACGAGACACGCCAGAAACTCGCGAAGGTTGGGTATCTTCTCACGATGGGCCGGGCCGAGCGGGATGACCAGCGCCTGTACGAGGCGCGAGCCATCGGCCACAGGTGGTCGGGGGAAGCGCTCGCCGCCGCGCAGCCCATCGCCGAGGCCGATGGCGCGGCATCGACGTTCGCCGCCGGGCTGGCGCGTGTCGCTGATGAGCAGAAGCAGCGCGATGACCGCCTCACGCGCCTGGGCACATGGGCCGGCGGCAACCTCAAGCCGGAACAGACGAAACTGGACCGCAGCGTCACCGTCTCCAAGCGCGCTTCGGCCCTCGCCGCGGGGAGGGCACGCTGGGCGCTGATCGATGCGGCCCTGAGGGATCCGTGCTGGACGAGCGAGCGCGATGTGGCTCAGCAGGCCGCGATCGTCGCCGACAGACTCATCTCCGAGGAGAAGATCAGGCGGAGCGATCGCGAACGTCCGAAGGTCCCCTTCTCGGAGATGGACGGGAAGACCTCCGAGTACGACAAGCGTTACCTGCCCGAGGCCGGTGGCGCGATGCTCAAGGCGTGGGACGATATCGAGAGCATGCTCGCTTCGGAGGGTGCCGGCACCGTGCCGGTCGTCGCCAGGGAAGACCTGGCGAAACTTCCGCGGCGTGCCGACGGCCGCAAGTCCGCCGAACGCTACGTCGCGGCGTACATCGACTATTGGAAGGGCCAGGCCCTCAGCGCCAGCCGCCCCAACGCGCGAAACTGGGACGAGTTCAGCGCCCGTATCAAGGAAATGGCGCCGTCCGAAATCACCGATCCTCTCACCGCGTTGTGGGAGCGTTGCACCAAGGCCCTGAAGGACCTTCCACCCAAACTGGCGAACAAGCAGGAACTGGAAGACGCCATCGCAGAGGTTGATTCAGCGATGAAGAACATCGCCGGACGCGACGGCCGGGAGTTCGTGAAGAATGACGTTCTCACGGAGTGGTCGCGACTGAGCGCTGAAAGCCCTGCCAAGGCACGAGACGCGATTCTCCGGGCGTGCCGCGAAGGCAAACTCGCCGAACGGTACTTCTCCGGATTTGTCAGGCGAGGTAGGCCTGGGCACATCCTGTACATCAACGAGTTGCTCCTCAACGGTACCCGCACACTCGTCGAGGCCAGCGGGGGGGATCTCGATCGCGCCTGGGGAGAACTGACCCGTGCCAAGGGTGTTCCTCTCGCCGCGGGATCGGCGGCGTTGCCCGATCTCAGCCCCGATCAGGTCGCGTCCGTCCGTGCCGCGGCGTCGATCGTGGGCGGGGCCGCGGGTTCCTCGTCCGGGGGCGGCGGAGGCTGTTCAACCGGGATCGAGGATCGGGAGTTGAAGAGCCTTGTTTCACGCCTGGCGGGCGAGGGGTACCTCAAGGATGAGGCCTCGATCACCTGGTTCGGCAAACTCCAGAAAGTGCTCAAGGTGCTCGAACAGCCGGTGAAGGTGTCGCTGTCGTACCAGCCCACCGGCGGCACCGCCGTCGCGGGAGCCTCCGATGCCCGCGACGAGTTCTCTCGCGTGCAGTTGTTTGTTGACGGCAGGGAAATCGGTCAGATGTTCAGCATCAACACCGGCATCCCGGTCAGCGCCGACAACGAGAAGGCCATGACGATTTCCATTCCGTCGGTGAGCGCTGCTGAACTCCGGCTCTATAAACTGGACCCCAAGGGCAACGCCGCGATGATGGCCAACCCCGATGCCCGTATCGCGTTGGGCGGGGCGACGCCGTGGGGTGTGCTGCGAGAGTTCCTCACAGCACCCGATGTGTCCAAGTCGGCGGATGGGAAGTGGAGCGTTGTGGTCCGTACGACGGATGGGAAGTTCTACCTGCCGTTGACGCTCAAGTTCGATGATGCCGCGGCGATCCCGGCCCGCAGCGAGTGGCCCAACGAGGCGGAATGGTTGAAGTGAAAGTGGCGGTCAGATCCGCGGGATGAACCCCGCGATACGGGCGGATGCTATCGGACAGTCGGTTCCCACAGTGAAGGCGATTACCAGTGGCGACACAGTCAACGAAGATCGGCTCCGGCAAGGTCCGTGTCCACGTGGCGGCCTTCGGCAAGCACCCCGGGTGGGACGATCACATCGAGGAGATTGGTCTCGACAGCGATGAACTGGTGAAGGTCAAGCGCCTGCTCTACACAGAGGGCATGTCGGGCAACATCGACGCCGGCGCGTGGGAAAAACTCGACGAATCCAAGCGCCTTCCTGCCTTTGCCCACGTCTTCTACTGGAAGGATCGGGACAGCCTCATCATCGGTCGGCTCTGGAGCAGCAGCGACGGCAAGGGCCGCACCAAGTACCCGATGGTCGTGGTCGCACAGGTCGAGGGCGTCCCGCAGTGGTGGGCCGTTGAGCAGATTCTCCAGAGGCTCGAAACCGCCGAAGCCCGATGCGCCGGGGGCAAGACCGCCGATGCCGTCCGCGCCGCCATCGGTGAATGCCGGCGGGGGCTGGAGGATGCCGCTGCCCTCCTGACCGTGTCACCATCCGGCGGCGTCTCGGACTCCGAGTTGCTCAGAAGACTCGTGAGCGATTCCGCGTTGGATGCTGATGGTCAGCGTGGTCTTGGGTTGACCCGCATTCTCTACGAGATGGACCGCGAGATGGCCCCGTACAAGTCCGGTGCCAGTCGAACACGTACCGCGTCGATCACGCTCAGCCCCGCGCACGTCCGGGTGCCCAGGTGTCTGTCCGGGCCGGGAGAAGGGGCGAGGGCTTGGATGGCGCTCCTTCGAAGGGAGTTGAGCGGAGGTGCTCCCGCTCTCGTGATCGAACCACTGGGGCGAGATTGGCTCGATGTTGTGGTCGGCGCGCCCAACCCGGCGAGTCTGTTCTGTGTCCGCACCGATGAGAGCGGCTTGGCGTATGCCAGCCGAATTCCGTATTCCATCCCGTCCGAGTTTGCAACTTCGGCATCCGAACGAATCGCCGGGTGGTCTGCTGAACAGCCGTCGCAGATCAAGTCCAAGCCAGTCGCATCTGATCCCGAATCAACCAAAGCGGGGTTTTCACTGTCGAAGTGGGCGCTCCCCGTCGGGGGCATCGCGCTGCTCGTGATCGGTGTTGCCATTCTGTCCATGGCGCGCTGCGGCGGTGGGGGAGATGTGAGACAGGTCGCGGTCTCCCCGCCGGCCGGAACAACACCACCGCCCGCCCCGCAGCCCCAAGCGACTCTGCCCGATGCCGGGCCTGCTGCAATACCGACCCCCAAGCCGGACCTCTCCACGCCGGCAGTAAAAACAGGTCCAGGGTCTCCGGCCGAGTCCACGCCCAAACCGAGTACGACGGTACAACCAGCCGACGCGGCACCAGCCGTTTCCAAACCTGTCGAACCGCCTGTCATCAAGCCCGCCCCGATCATCACCGGTGCGGACCCTCGCGGCGGCTGGTCAATTCGCGCTGATCTTGTACGCGCTGCCGACAATCTCGATGCCCTCGATGCCGCCCTTGTCGCCGAGGGTTCCAGGCCCGATGCCTCGCTCCGCGCCCGGCTTGAGAAAGCCCGCGAGCGTTCCGAACTCGTCCGCGTCATGCCATGGAATGATGCCAACGCCGTTGCTGTTCGTCGGGGCATCGAGACGGTCAACTCCGATCTGTCAGCGATCGAGCAGGACTCCGCCGCGGCGCTCTCGGGCGTCCGCGATCGGATCAGGCAGTCCCTGGCGGCTCACCCCGCGCCGGTGCGCGCCGCGCCCTTTGTCAAGGCATGGGCCGATGCTCTCGCGGGTATCGATGTGGCGGTCGGCAAGGAGGCCGCTTCCGCCCGTGTCGAGACACTCGCCGCCGCGCTCATCGAATCTGAACGGGCCTTTGACCAGGACCCCTTCGCGAAGCCGATCACTCCCGTGCCCGCCGTGGATACCGGAGCGATCAACGCGGCCGCTTCGACGCGAAGAGAAACGGCCATGGCCGAGTCGGCGCGCCTCGCCGCGGCGGGTGATGGAGCCGGTGCTTCCGCTGTCGCCGCGGGATATCTCCGTTGGGCCCAGGCCGCGCACGCGCTCTCGGTCGATGCGGCCGCGCTCTCGGCCGCGATCGGAGCGGGTGCGGGGATGGATACACCGGCCGTTGCGGGAAGCCCGACGCTGGCCTCCGCGGCGGAGAAACTGCAATCCTCTCCAGCGATGAACGATCTCGCGCCGTCTCTGGGTCAACTTCTTGCCCGCCTGGTCGAACTGAAGAAAATCAGCACCTCGGACGACACGGGGTTGCTGGCCGACAAGGTTGTGGCCGCGGCGGCGGAGTCCTCCCCCCTCGCGCCGGCCGAGGCGCTGATGGCGTGGGAGCGTCTGGCGATGCTCGGCTGGCCGACCGATGAAGGGGGGCTTGATCGCGCTCTGCAACTCCGATCTGGCCCGCTCGCGGCGAACGTTGCGAGGATCGTCGAGCCGCATCGTCAGTCCGCCGAGCAGCGCGCCGCGGCGGCATCATCCGCCATCTGGAACAACTTTGTACACGCCAAAGGCGGCACCGAAGAGGGGCTGACTCGTGCCCTCTCCACCCGTTCGCTGTTCGGCGCGGATGAAGCGACGATCAGGCAGGGTTGGCTCGGTTACAACCTCGCGCTTCGTGAGTTTCTCACCGCGACCCGGAGTGAGACGACCGATGGAGCATTCCGTGCAGCAGCGCAGAAGTTCCTGAACGACGCAACCGCAGCGGGGCCGGCCGTCCTCGCCACCCCAGGAGCCGCTGCTTTTCTCAACACTGTCCGTGCATTGGTGGAAAAGCCCCCCAGCGCAGACTTGTCAAAGTTCGGCCCGGGCGCGGCGGGTTGGTTGTTTCAACCCGGCAAAGACGGAGCCGCCGTATATACCTGGTCCCGCGGCGGGGTCGACCACACACTCACGTTCCTCCCGGTCAAGTCATCGAGCGAGACCGGCCTTTTCATCTGCACATCCGAACTCTCGGTCGGGCTGTTCATCGATGCCATCTCTGCGGCGAATCGCTGGGAGGATGTCCGCCGCGCCATGAGCAACCGTCCCGAGCCGGGGCTGCCTGATGCTCGGATCGGGCCGCGTCCGTGGGTCTGGCGGCGAGCGCCGGAGGTCATCGCCCTCTCCCGTTCAGCGTCCGATGACAAGTCATTGGGCTGGCTCTCGGGCGTGTCCGGCCTGGGAGATAACCTTTATTACAGCCCGGAACTCTCGCGCCAGCCCGCCGCCCCATCCCTCGATTCGCCCATGCAGTACTTGTCTCCCGTGGCCGCCGTTATCGCGGCCAAGGCGCTTGGGTGCCGAATCCCCACGGCGGAAGAGTGGACAGCCGCCCTCGGTGAGAAGCCCGCCACGGGCAATGTGCGCGACGCGTCGTGGAAAAAGCAGTTCTCACACGTGCAGACGCTCGTCGCCAAGGGTTTCGACGTTCCGGGGCCGGGATCGGGGGCCTTTCGACCCTTCGGGACCGCGAAGCCCTCCGCGGCGGACGAAGGCGCCGCGGTCACGGACGCCGATGACGGCTTCCTTTGGTTTGCTCCCATCAACAGCGGTGCGGGGGCGTTCGAGCATCTGCTCGGAAATGTGGCGGAGTATGTCACAGAAGACGCGGCGGGGCTTGACGCGATTGCTGGTCCTGATGGTGTGTACGCCGCGGCGGAACGCGCGGAGAAGGTCAAGGTCATCGGGGGTTCTGCCATAGCTCCACCCTCCATCGATCCGCGTGTTCCTCAGGCCGTGGGCCGGACCCAGGCCCGTGGCGGGTTCGCCGATGTCGGCCTTCGGCTCGCCTTCCCTGCTCCTCGTAGCGGGGGCGGCTCGGAAACCGATTGGCGGAAACAGGTTCTGGGTCAAGCCGCGTACCTGCCTCCCGCGAAATAGAAGTCTCCGTGGTCGGGGCACGCGGAGGATCAACTGCCGGAGCGAATGAAAGCGGCGTCGATGCCTTGCTTGTGAGTCGTTGCCGTCCGTACAGTGGGGTTCTCGGTCGCTCCTCCTCCACATGCGGGCGAAGCGACGAGTAGCGAGGAGTACGAATGAACTCGATGTTGAGGCTGGTTGGAAAGCAGTCACGTCGGAACGCTGCCGCGCACCTTGCTGCACTCGCGGGCTTGCTGGTCTCGGCGACGATGACGGTTCCCGCGACGGCACAGAACGCACCGCAGGATCCGCCTCCGTTCGACGTGAACAACATCAATCCTCCGCCCAAACCCGCCACGCCGCAGCCCGCCGACGCACCGAAGGCTGTCACGCCAGCCGCGGCTGATGGACAACCCGCCGACGCTGCTGTGCAGAACGCGGAAGTCAATCAGGCGGCTTCGGTCGTGGTTGCCGGGCCGACCGCGGCCGATGGTCCGGTCTACGAGGTGTCCCGTTTCCTGATCGAGTGGCACGCGCCGCACGAACAGCACCCCGATGTTGAAGAACTGCTCGCCATACGGGTCAGGCTCGGTGTCACCCCGCAGGGGTACGTCACAGCGTTTCAAGTCAAGGAAGATGGAAGTCCCGAACTCGACGCCTTCGGCCGACCCGTGCCGCGGCCCGGCCCCTCTTCGTCGATCGTCCTGAAGGACGTGACCGAGGGAGGTGTCACGAGGTTCCACGCCAGCGCGCTGCGTGATATCAACCAGGCCATTTCGGATGAACTCAACCGCCGCGGCTTGATCGCGGTCTTCAGCCATCCCGCCGAGGACATGATCGACCCCGAGACGGGCGATGATCTTCGCGAGCGCAAAACCGGCGACCTGCGACTTATCGTTTGGACAGGGCGGATCGCACAGATCCGCACCATCGCCGTGGGCGACCGTCTGGCGAAGCGGATCGAGGCGGGGACGCTGACACGCGTCGATGCCGATGAGCCTGTCAGCCGTCGCATCCGCGCCCAATCACCGGTGCAGAACGGCGACCTCGTAAACCGGGCAATGATCGACGATTTCGTCTTCCGATTGAACCGTCATCCCGGGCGGCGGGTTGATGTCGCGGTCGCCGCGGGGGTCGAGCCCGAGACCGTCACGCTTGATTATATGGTGACGCAGAACAAGCCCTGGACGGCGTACGCACAGGTGAGCAACACCGGCACGCCCGAGACCAGTGAATGGCGTGAGCGCTTCGGCTATATCAACAACCAAGCCACGTACCACGACGACATTTTCTCGATCGATTACGTGACCGGCAACTTCGACGCCTCGAACTCGGTGTCGCTCAACTACGACTTTCCCCTGATCTCCGACAAACTGCGGTGGCGCAACTACGCCAGTTGGTCGCAGTACAACGCGTCGGAAGTCGGGTTCGGCGATGAAGAGTTCGACGGTACGAACTGGATGATCGGCTCCGAACTCCGCTACAACCTGTGGCAGCACCGCGACTGGTTCATCGACGCCGTCGGCGGCGTTCGCTGGCAGGATATCAGCGTCACCAACGAGTTCTCGCAGCAGGAAGGGAATGTCGATTTCTTCGAGCCGTACATCGGCGCTGATCTCCAGCGATTTACCGACGATTCCAGCACGCTCGTCTCGCTCTTGTTCTACTTCAACGCCGACAGCCTTCCGAGCGATGAAGTCGATCTGCTCGGCCGCCCCGACGCGAGCGAGAACTTCCAGGTCTTGCGGTTCCAGGCCGAGCAGAGCAACTACCTCGAGCCTGTTTTCAATCAGTTCGGCTGGTTTCAGGGCGAGGACGGCAGAGGCCTGACCACCCTGGCGCACGAGGTCGCCGGCAGTGTCCGTGGTCAATGGGCGCTCGACGACAGCCGCCTCATCCCCAACGAGCAGGAAGTCGCCGGAGGCATGTTCACCGTGCGCGGGTACCCCCAGAGCATCGCCGCGGGCGACAACGCCGTGATCGCCAGCGCCGAGTATCGCTTCCACCTTCCGAACTTCCTCGCGGTCCAGGAGAAGCCGGGGCGATTGGGTAACGTCGACATGCCCGCGTGGGTCGGCAGCGACTTCCGCTGGGCGCCGCAGCAGGCCTTCGGTCGCGCCGACTGGGATTTGGTGCTCAAGGCATTCATCGATTTCGGCCACACTAGCCAGAATGATCCGCAGCCCGGCGAGAGTTCCGACACGCTCCTGGGCACGGGGCTGGGCATCGACATCCGCATCAAGCGAAACCTGGACCTGCGGATCGACTGGGGCGTGGCCCTCAAAGAAGCCGGACCGACCAACCCGGGGGAGACCGATGCGCAGGTGCAGCCGGGTGACAACGAGTGGAATGTCATGTTCACCCTTTCCTATTAGCCGGCATCACCAGCCGGCGAGCGCAGAGAATCAAGGGATCAGGCAAGTTCGCGGATACGAATCGACTGAGTGGTACTCCCCGCGGGGACAGGCGGGGCCGACGAAAAGCACAGACAGGGGCCGGCGGCCGGCCCTGAAAGAAGCAAGGAACGGCGATGAAGACGCAACAGAATACCGGCACCAACCGTCTCTCCGTCGAAGGACTGGTCGAACGATGCGAGGCGATCCGCGAAGGTGGGCTCATCGCCGTGGGTCGCTCCGGCGGGTGGTCCAGCGCTCTCTCGGGCCTGTTGATCGCCGCCTTCACCACCGGTGCGCTCGCCGGGCCGGAAGGTTCCAGCGTCGTGCGCGGCGACGTCAACATCTCGCGCAACGGGGCCGAGACCATCATCCGCGCCGGTCGCAACAGCATCATCAACCACCGCAGTTTCGACATCGCCCGCGGCGAGACCGTGCGGTTCATCCAGCCCGATGCCGCCAGCCGGGTTCTCAACCGCATCACCGGCGCTTCCCCCACGCGCATCGACGGAAGTCTCATCGCCAACGGCCGGGTCTACCTCGTCAACCCCGCCGGGGTGTACTTTTCCGGCACCGCCCGCGTCGATGTCGCACGCCTGTACGCCGCGGGTGCGAACCTCAGCGACCGCGACTTCGTTCGCGGGCTTGACCGCTTTACCGATGCACGCGGAGCCGTCATCAACGAAGGAACACTGACGGCCAACTTCGTCGGCCTTCTGGGCAAGACGGTCACCAACGGCGGCACGATCAACGCCCCGCGGGGCACCGTCGTCATGGCCGCCGGCGACGACATCCTCATCGGCGAACGTACGGGCAACGTCTTCGTGAAGGTCTCGGGGGCCGCTGCGGAGTCCGCGGGCGGCGCGGCCGTCACCAACACCGGGACGATCAATGCGCAGCGAGGCCGGGTCTCCATGGCCGCGGGCGACGTCTACTCCATGGCCATCCGTGCCGGTGGCAAGGTCAAAGCAGCGAAAGCCCGCATCGAGGGACAAGGTTCGGGTGAGGTCCGTGTCGATGGTTCCATTGATGCCGGGGGCGCAACCGGCGGCGATGTCCGTGTGCTGGGCGAAAAGGTCAGTCTCGAAGGCGCTTCCATCGATGCCCGCGGCGACACGCGCGGCGGTCATGTTCTCGTCGGCGGCGAGTTCCAGGGCAAGGGCACGGAGCGCCGGGCGGTCGAAACAACCATTGATGCGAACTCCGTCATCCGCGCCGACGCGACGGCGAAGGGCGATGCGGGCACGGTCGTCGTCTGGTCGGACAATCAAACAAACTTCGCCGGAACGATCACCGCTACCGGCCCCGCGGGGGGGGGCGATGGCGGCAACGTTGAAGTATCGGGCAAGGAGAATCTCGAATACGGCGGCATCGTGCGCATCGGTGCCGTGAAAGGCCGGGGCGGGTCGCTGCTGCTCGATCCCCAGAACATCACCGTTGACGCCGCCGGTGCCGCATCCGCCGCGCAGGTCGCGGCGTTCAACACCAACGCCAACACGGATCGAACTGTCTCGAATGCCACGCTCGATGCCGTTGGTGGCAACGTCACCCTCCAGGCAAACAACGACATCACAGTCAACCAGGCCGTCAACCTCACCACCGGGGGCGCGACTCTCACCATGCAGGCGGGGCGCAGCATCCTGCTCAATCAGAGCATCACGACTAACAACGGCGCCATCACACTCATCGCAAACGATGTGACCGACGGCTCCGCCAATACGGTGCAAGCCGCCAACCGCTCGAACGGCACAGCGCTCATTACATTCGCCAGCGGTGTCACGATCAACGCGGGCAGCGCCAACATTCAGATCACCATGAACACCGGCTCCACCCGAGTCGGTGCCGCCGCGACCTCGGGCAACATCACACTGGGCAACCTGACCACCACAGGCCACGCCCTGGTCCGCAACATCGGCCCCACTGCGAGCAGCGGCATCGTCCGCCAGAGCGGCACCAGCCTCGTCACGGCCTCCAGCGTCGCCTTCGATGTCAGCGGCGCGGGCGGGGGTGGCGGTGTGGGCGCTTCGGGCAGTCCCATCCGCACCGCGGCGACCAATGTTGAAGCGCTGGGCGGCACGGGCGGGGTCTTCCTCGACAACCCGGGCGGCGGAACGACCTTCGGCGGCGCGACCCTCGGCGGCCTGACGGGCGTGAGCGCCACGACCACCGGCGAAGTCTCCATCGCCGCGGGCGGCGCGGCGACGATCTCCGAGAATATCGCTTCGGGCACCGGTGATATCACCATCACCACCACGGGGCTGCTGACCAACAACGCCGCTGTCAGCACCGACTTCGGCGCGGGCAGCGACATCAGCGTCACCGCCGCGGGCGCGGGCGGGTCGGGCACGTTCGCGGGCAACAGCCTGACCCTCGCGGGCACGGGCACGTTCGCCCTCGGCAACGCGAACAACGTCGTCACGTTCGCCGCCGCCACCAACGGGGCCATCACCTTCAACGACACCAACGGCTTCTCGCTCGGCGGCTCGGGCGTCTCCAGCACGAACAACGCCATCTCCCTCTCCACGACGGCGGGAGGCATGGACATCGCCCAGCCCTTGAACGCGGGCAGCGCGACGCTCACGCTCAACGTGGCCGCGGGCGTCTCGGGCAACGCCGGCGCGATCACCGCGGGCACGCTCACCTTCGGCGGCGGAACCGCCTACACGCTGACCAACGCCGCGAACAACGTCACCAACCTCGACGGCACCACCACCGGCGCGATCAGTTTCACCGACGCCGACGGCCTCACGATCACGGGCCTCGCCTCCACCAACACGAACATCACCATCAACGCCTCGGGCCTGCTCACCGTCACAGGACTGGTCGATGCGGGCACGGGCGACGTATCCCTGACCGCCGCGGGTGTGACACAGAGCGGCGCGGGGGCCATCACCAGCGACGACCTCCTGCTGGCGGGCACGGGCACGTTCAACCTCGGCGGCGCGAACAACGTCGCGACGTTCGCGGCGGGCACCACCGGAGCTGTTACCTTCAGCGACACCAACGGCTTCTCTCTTTCCGGGGGCATCGCCACCGGCAACAGCGCGGTCTCGCTGACCGCCGCCTCGGGCACGCTCACGATCGACCAGACGGTCAACGCGGGTACCTCGACGGTGACGCTCACCGCCAACGACCTCGACATCTCCGCGGCCGTCACCGGCAACGGCGGAATCGCCATCGCCCCATTCACCGCCGCCACCACCGTCGGCGTAGGAGCGGGTGCCGGCACGCTGAGCATCGATACCACCGAACTGGGCCTGCTCACCAGCACGGGCATCGTGACCATCGGAAGCGCGAGCGCGGGCAACCTGACCACCAGCGCCCTGAACCTCTCCGCCGCGGCCTTCGGGCTGGCGCTGCAGAGCGGCGCGGCGATCGACGTCGGCGGCGTGACCATGGCCGCGAACCGGCCCTTCTCGACCAACTCAACCGGGGGCACCACGATCAGCGGCGCGGTCGCCGCCTCGGGCACGGGGTCGGTCACGCTCACCTCCGGCGGCGCGGTCACGCAGACCGCCGAGATCACGACCCCGACGCTCACCCTCGCGGGCGCCGGCGCGTTCACCCTCACCGACTCAGCCAACAACGCGGGCACGCTCAGCGGCAGCGGGGCGGGCGCGAAGAGTTACCGCGATGCCGATGCGCTCACCGTCTCGGCGCTCTCAACGACCAACAACGCCATCACGCTCAACACCGGCGGCCTGCTCACCATCACCGGCTCGGTCGCCGCGGGCACGGGCGGCGTATCCATCACCGCGGCGGGCGTCACCGAGAGCGGCGGCACCGTCTCGGGCGGCCTGCTGTCGCTCGCCGGCGCGGGCACCTTCGCGATGGGCGCGAACAACGATGTGTCGTCCATCGAGGCCGCCGTCACCGGCGTTCTCACGTTCAACGATGCCAACGGGTTTACCGTCGCGGGCACCGGCATCACCACCGGGGGCAACGCCGCGACGCTGTCCACCACGGTCGGCGGCATCGCGATCAACCAGCCGATCAACGTGGGCGCATCCGACCTGACGCTCAACATCGCCGGCGCCGCCACGCAGGGAGGCTCGGGCGCCATCACCGCCTCGGGGCTGCGGCTGCTGGGCGGCGGGTACACGCTGACCAACACCGGCAACGCCGTCGGCACGCTGGCGGCCAACACCGGCTCGGCGATCTCGGTGACCGACGCCGACGGGTTCACCGTCGGCACGGTCGGCGGCACCAGCGGCATCACGACGACGAACAACGCCGTGACGCTCACCGCCGTGGCCAACGGACTGGCGATCAACCAACCCGTCAGCATCGGTTCGGCCACGCTCACCCTCAACACTCCCGGCACGGTCACGCAGGGCGGCGGCGGCGGCATCACCGCCGCGACGCTCGACCTCCGCGGCACCGCCGCCTATACGCTCGACAATAACGCCAACGACGTTGACACCCTCACGGCGGGCGCGGGCAGCGTCGGCGGCAACGTCATCTTCCACGACACAGATGACTTCATCTTGGGCGCGATGACCGTATCCGGCGGCACCCTCACCCTCCGCGCCGGCGGCGGCACCGTGACGCAATCGGGTGTCCTCAATGTCACCAATCTGCTCCTGACCGGCCCCGCCGCCTACACCCTGACGCAGGCCAACACCATCACCACCCTTGCGGCGGACAACACCGGCGCGGTCACCTTCAGGGACGCCGACGGGTTCGCGGTCGGCACCGTCGGTGCTGTCAACGGCATGACCACGCTCTCGGGCGCGGCCATCGACCTCACCTCCTCCACCGGCACGCTCACCATCACCGATCAGGTGAACGCCGGCAGCGGCACGGTCTCGCTGACCACCGACGCCATCGCGGTCGGCAATACCGTGACCGGCGGGGCCATCACCATCCGCAACGCGACCGCGGGCACCACGATCGGCCTGGGGTCGGGCGCGGGCACGCTGAACCTCGACAACACCGAACTCGGCTTCCTCTCCGCCGCCACCGGCACCGTCACCATCGGGCGAACCACCGGCGGGCTGCAACCGGGGGCGCTCACCGCCGACACGGTCTTGCTCGGCGCGGCCAACTACCACCTGCACCTGATCGGCGCATCCATCGCCGCCGACGGCATCACCCTCACCGGGCGCGATCTCACTCTGCAGGCGCTCACGGGCGGCGCGACATCGGGCGGGGCGATCATCGCCTCGGGCCTGCGCCTCTTGGGCACGGGAACGTTCACCCTGACCGACGCCGGCAACAACGTCGGCACCCTGGCCGCCAACACCACCGGTGCGGTCGAGTACCGCGATACCGACGATCTCGCCGCGGGCACCGTCGCGGGCACGGTCGGCATCACCACGGGCGGCCAGAATCTCCGGCTGACCTCCGCGGGCGGCACGGGCCTGGACATCACCCAGTCCGTAAACGCCGGTGCGGGCGAGGTTTTCCTGACCGCCGACACCATGAACATCGCCGCCGCCGTCACCGGCAACGGCAACATCACCATCGTCCCCTTCACCGCCGCCACCAATATCAGCATCGCCGACCCCGGGCAGGTCGGCGACCTCAACCTGTCCGCCGCCGAGATGTCCAACCTCGCCAGCACCGCGTGCGTGCTCATCGGCGATGCCTCCTCGGGCACGATCACCACGGGCACGCTCGATCTCTCCGGCGAGTCCTTCGATCTCTTCCTCCGCGGCACCACCGGCTCCATCGGCGCGCTCACGACGGCCGCGACCAAGGCGCTCACGCTCCAGTTCACAGGGGCGGTCTCGCAGACGGGCCTGATCGATGCCGACCAACTCCGCCTGATCGACGGCGGCTTCAACCTCTCCACGCACAACAACGTGCTGGGCATCATCAGCATCAACACACTGGGCAACGCGGACATCTTCTCCACCTCGCCCCTCACGCTGGGCAACGTCGTTGATTCCTGCGGCAGCAGCGGCCCGAACCAGGCCGGGGTGCTCAACCTCAAGGCCGCGGACCTCACCATCGGCACCGCGGTCTCCGTGGCGAGCGCCGTCCTCTCCGCCGACGCCATCGCCGTCAACGCGGCCGTCACATCCCTCGGTGATATCACCGTCCGCAACTGCACCGCCGGTGTCACGATCGGTGTCGGCAACGGCGCGGCGGGTGCCCTCTCGCTGACCAACGCCGAGGTCGCCAACCTCGTCCTCTCGACCCCCGGCTCAACGCTCACCTTCGGGCGGGGCGATGCGGGCTTCGAGTCCGGCGCGCTCACGACCGCCGCCCTCAACCTCGTCGCGTCCGACATCAATCTGACCCTGGTCGGCGACCAACTCGCGCTCGGCGGAACAACGCTGGGCAACACCCGCACACTGACGCTCAACGCGCTTACGTCTGGGGCCACCCAGAGCGGCGCACTGATCGCAGGGACGCTCGACCTTCAAGGAGCGGGCTTCTTTGACATCCCCAACCTCGCCAACGACTTCACCGGCATCCGCGGCGCCTTCAGCGGCGACCTCAACTTTTCCGATGCCAACACCATCGCCACCATCGGCCCGGGCGTGAACAGCGGCGGCAACGACGTCACGATCCGCGCCCCCCTGGGCCTGACGATCACAGCGACCTCGCCCCTCGACGCCGGCGCGGGCATCGTCACCCTCGCCGCCGATGCGCTGGCCGTCGATGACCTCGTCACCGGGAACGGCGGCATCTTCATCATTCCCTTCAACGACGGCACCACCATCGGCGTCGGCGGAGCCGCGGGCTCGCTCAACATCGATGCCACCGAACTCACCCGCCTGGTCTGCAACACGCTTGTCACGATCGGGCGGCCCGATGCCGGCGCACTGACCGCCGATCCGATCGATGTCTCCGCCCAGGGATATTCGCTCGCCCTCGGCGGTGCCACCGTCACCACCGGCGGGATCATCGTGGCCCCATCGCGTTCGGTCGCGCTCACCGCGGATGAAACAAACGGTGCCGCCGCCGGCATCACCGTCAACGGCCCCATCATCGCGCCCGGCGGCTTCGACAGCACCACGGGCGGCGGACGCAACATCTTCGCCGCGAATATCACCACCACCGGGACAAACATCAACATCACCGGCCCTGCATTCGTCAATGGAAGCGCTGTGTTCGACGCCACCGGCGGCGGCGCGGCGGTCGCCGGGGCCGACATCTCCTTCTCCGACATTCTCTCCGGCACCACCGCCGACACCGATCTTGTGACCCTCAACGCCGGCACCGGCGGCGACGTCGCCGTCACCGGCATCATCGGCGGCACTCGCTTCAACACCTTCACGCTGACCAACGCGCTCAGCGCGGCGTTCCCCGCGCTCCACGCCGCGGGCGGCGGCATCAGCCTGACCGCGGCGAGCATTACGCTCTCCGGCGGGGCGGACACCACCGGCGGCGGAGATATCTCGCTGAACGGCGCTGTGAACGCCACCGGCGGGTCGGGTCTCGATGCGGGCAGCGGCTCGATCCTCTTCGGGGCCACATCATCGCTCGCCATCAACGGCCTGTCGTATGCGCTGACCGCCGAAGAGATTGACCTGCCGACAGCCGCCAGCAGTGTGACCGGCGGCGGCGGCTCGGCGCTCACGCTCCAGTCATCGGGCACGGGCACCCCGATCCGCATCGGCGGCGCGGCCGACAGCGGCGCGGGCACGCTCGACCTCACCGATGCCGACCTCGCGGCCCTCGCCGCGAACCTCGGCTCGGTTACGATCGGCCGGGCCGACGGCACGCACGCCATCACGATCGAGAGCAGCGCGTTCCGTTCCATGACGACGATCCGCGCCCCGCTGGGTGCCGGCGCGATCACGGTGGACGGGACAATCACGGGTGAGAATGCCGCCAGCGACCTCACGCTCGCCGGCGCGAACCCCACCACACTCAACGCCAATATCGTCACCGCCGGGGCCGACATCACGATCCAGACACCCGTGATCCTCGGCGCGGCCTTGCCGGGCAATCTCGCCACGCTCGACACGACCAACGCGGGCGCGGTCCCCGCGGGGGCGAACGTCGGTATCACAGGCACCACCTCCGCCGCGACCGACGGCGTGCAGGGGCTTTCCATCGCGTCGGGCACCGGCGGTGTCGTGTCGCTGGGCGGCACGGTCGGCCCCGGAGGAGCGCGGGTCGGCTCCTTCGCCATCACCTCCGCCGCGAGCGCGAACCTGCCGGCGATCAACGCCGCGGCGGGCGGAATCTCGCTCACCGGCGGCGTTTTCACGCTCTCGAACGGCGTGAATACCACCGCGGGTGGAACCTTCCTTGTCAACAACTCCGGTCTGCTCACGCTCGACACCACGGCCCTCTCGCTCGACGGGGCGTTCACGCAGAACGCGGGAGCGACCGGGGGCGTCTCGCTGGGCACGAATATCACCACCACCGACGATTCCATCACGTTCGTCCGACCGCTCGGTCTGACCAACGGGGTGCAACTGAACACCGGCGCGGGCGGCGGCGATATCGTCTTCGGATCGACGATCGACGGCGCGTTCCCGCTCGACATCTCGGCGGGCACGGGCGCGGTCAACTTCGGCGGGCGCGTGGGCAACCCCACCGCCATCGGCGCGCTCACGGTCTTCAGCGCCGGTTCGATCACCGTCGCGGGCGGCACGGCCCCGACGATCAACGCCGCGACCGTCTCGCTCACCACCAGCGGCCTGCTCACCATCAACGGCACCCCCGCCGACCGGGGCGGAATCTCCAGCGCCGGCCCGCTGAACATCACCGCCGGTTCGATTATCCAATCCGGCAACCTCGGCGGCTCGACCGTTCTGATCTCCGCATCGGGCGCGATCCTGGTCGATGCCGACGTCTCAGCCGGGGTCGGCGGGGTCATCGTGCTGCACTCGGGCACGAGCGGGACCGGCGACTTGAACTTCGGCTCTTCCGGTCCTCTGCTCACGGCGGACGACATCACCCTCCGCGCCGGCGACGGCGCGGGCGGTGCAGGAACCACCGCGATCGTCGATGCGCTCACCAACCCCGTGGACTTCGCGGGCGCGACCCTGGGCGCTCCCAGCCCGATGACCGTCACCATCCGGGCCGACGGCGACCTCACGACCGATGATCACCTCCCCGACGGCGTTCGCTTCAACGACATCACGGGGATGAACTACACCATCAAGAGCGATGATGGCAGCGTCACCATCGCCGAGGCCAGCAAGGTCAACGCCACCAACCTCACGCTGATGGGAGCCACGGGCGTCAACATCAACGTCGCCATCACCCCCCAGTCGCTCATCATCATGGGCGACACGGTCATCAGCGGCGACATCATCACCGATGGCGATTTGTGCTTCGGCAACGCCGTCACCCTCGCCGCGCCCGTCACGGTCTCCAGCGGCTCGGGGCTTCTGGAGATCAAGGGCGCGTTCAACTCATCGACGTTCAACCTCACCCTCCGCGGGGCCGAGATCAACATCACCCCGACCGGCACGCTCGCGGGCACGGGCAACCTTACCGTCGAGCCTCACGCCGCGGGGTCGAATGTCGTGCTCGGTGCAGCCTCCGAGGATGCCTCGGCCGGCCTGGATTTCTCGAATGATGAACTCGGCCGGATCGCCGACGGCTACGCCTCTCGAACCTTCGGCCGCGCGGACGGAACGGGCCAGTTGTCATTCGCTTCCCCCGTCACCCTCCCCGACCCCACAACATTCCGCATGAACGGCGCGGGCGGGAGCATCACGCTCGCCAACGCCCTGACCGGCACCGGCAACGCCCAGTTCGGGTTCCTCGCCCCGGCCACGACCTTCACGGCGGGCATCACCACCGCCGGGGGCGCGGTCGCCATCACCGGCCCGCTCTCGCTGGGCGGGGTCACCATCGCCACAGGCGGGGGAACCTTCTCGGTCGGCGGCGCGACCACGCTCATCGGCAACGCCACCGTCAGCTCCTCGAACGGAGCGATCACCTTCACCGGGCCGGTCAATGCGGACCTCGCGGCCAACAACCGGGCGCTCACCATCAACGCGGGCACGGGCAACGCGCTCTTCTCCGCCGCCTCCGGCGGCACGGGCCGACTTGGGGCCCTCACCATCACCGCAGCCAACACCACCCTCGTCTCCGTCGTCACGTCCGGGGCGCAGACCTACACCGGCAACCTCAGAACGGCCGGCGACCTCGCGAGCGAGGTGGGCGGCGACATCACCATCACCGGCGACCTCGCCCTCACCACCGACGCCGTGATCCGCACAGCGGGCGGGGCGGGCGACGACATCGCCATCACCGGCCTGACCGACACCGCCGCCGCCATCGCCGAGAAGTCCCTGGTGCTCAATGCCGGCGCCGGCTCGGTTACGCTCGGCGGCGATGCGGGCGGGGCCGTCGGCCTTTCGTCCTTTGCAGCGACGGGCGGCACGATCAGCACACGATCCGTGCGGACTCCCACCGGCGGTCAGACGTTTACGGGCCCGGCCACCGTGACCGGGTCGATTGCTTCCGGCGGTGATGTGCTCTTCTCCGACACCTCGAACATCACCGGCAATGTGAACGGCGCGGCGCTGGCCTTCACCGGCAACTCGACCGTCGGCGGGAACGTGACCGGCACGGGCAACGTGCTCTTCTCCGGCACCTCGAACATCACCGGCAAC